>Ga0116162_10000813_pt1 | contig 21573 bp, 16 predicted proteins | sample AD_UKC105_MetaG_FD_89875 | JGI IMG/M metagenome (GOLD analysis project Ga0116162, IMG submission 89875) | Active sludge microbial communities of municipal wastewater-treating anaerobic digesters from Hong Kong - AD_UKC105_MetaG | ecosystem: Engineered > Bioreactor > Anaerobic > Digestate...
GTGCTTCCTGAAGCAACAGAAGAACGTACTTTGACCGCAGCAGATCGTATTCTTGCTGAAGAAGTTGCTGATATTTTTCTTTTGGGTAATCCAGAAGCAATTCATGCTGAAGCAAGTCGTTTGGCTCTTAAGCATATCTACAAAGCAACGATTATCGATCCTGAAAATCATATGAAGCGCCAACACTATGCAACACTTCTTTGTGAACTTCGAAAGAAAAAAGGTATGACTATGGAAGAAGCTGAAAATCTGGTGCTTAACCCATTATATCTTGGATGTTTAATGATTAAAAATGGGGATGCCGACGGACAGCTAGCTGGCGCCCAAAACACAACAGGTGACGTCCTTCGTCCAGCTCTACAAATTATAAAAACAGCCCCTGGTATCAGTTGTGTATCTGGTGCTATGATTCTTATATCTAAAGCACAAGAATATGGTCGAAAAGGGATACTAGTCGTAGGAGATGTGGCTGTAACACCTATTCCAACGGCTCAACAGCTAGGAGAAATAGCTGTAGCTACAGCACAAACAGCAATAGCAGTAGCTGGATTTGATAATCCCAAAGTAGCTTTACTAAGCTTTTCAACTAAAGGCTCTGCTAAACATGAAGTAGTAGACAAGGTAAAAGAAGCTGTTGAAATCGCTAAAAATTTAGCACCACATATTCAAATAGATGGGGAACTTCAAGCAGACGCTGCATTAGTACCACGTGTGGCTGCTCAAAAAGCTCCAGGTAGTATGGTAGCTGGTGAAGCAGACGTCCTTGTATTTCCTAATCTTGAAGTTGGAAATATAGGATACAAACTAGTACAACGTTTAGGAGGAGCTGAAGCTATTGGTCCTGTACTTCAAGGGATCGCTGCTCCTGTCAACGATTTATCACGTGGTTGTAGTACTGACGATGTATACAATATGATTGCCATTACAGCCACACAAGCCATTGCAGCAAAAGCAAACAAATAAAATAACATTCAATCAAAACATCAAGCAATGAAAGTTCTTGTTCTAAACTGCGGTAGTTCATCTATCAAATATCAACTTTTCAACATGGAATCCAAAGAGGTGCTCGCTTCTGGTGGCATCAAAAAAATTCGTTTAATGGGTTCTTTTTTAAAACTAACTCTTCCAAACGGAGAAAAGAAAATTCTTGAGAAAGACATTCCAGAACACACTGTAGGTGTGCAACTTATTTTTGAAGTCCTTACAGATAGTAAAATAGGTGCTTTGAAAAGCCTAAAAGAACTAGACGCAGTTGGACACCGCATGGTACATGGTGGCGAACGTTTTGCTAAATCAGTCCGTTTAAATAAAGAAGTACTAGATGCCTTTACAGCATGCAACGACTTAGCTCCGCTCCACAACCCAGCTAACTTAAAAGGCGTACAAGCTGTAAGTGCTTTACTGCCAGAAGTTCCACAAGTAGGTGTATTTGACACTGCATTCCACCAAACAATGCCTGCTTATGCATATCAATATGCAATCCCTTACGAACTATATGAAAAATACGGTGTAAGACGGTACGGGTTTCACGGTACTTCTCACCGATTTGTATCTCAACGAGTTTGCGAATATCTAAATATTGACCCTGCTGGAAAACGAATTATCACCTGTCATATTGGTAACGGAGGTTCTATTGCAGCTGTACAAGATGGTAAAAGCGTAGATACTAGCATGGGATTAACCCCTTTGGAAGGCTTAATGATGGGTACACGCAGTGGAGACATTGATGCTGGAGCAGTATCCTTTATTATGGAAAAAGAAGGATTGAATCCAGTTGGCATTTCAAACTTATTAAACAAGAAATCTGGACTTCAAGGTGTATCTGGTGTATCAAGTGATATGCGCGAGGTAGTCAGCGCTGCAGAAAAAGGGAATGAACGTGCAATTTTAGCTTTGGATATGTATGTTTATCGCATACGCAAATATATCGGTGCTTATGCAGCTGCTATGGGAGGAGTAGACATTATACTTTTCACAGGTGGTGTTGGAGAAAACCAGAAGATGATTCGTGCAAAATCTTGTATGGGTCTTGAATTTATGGGAGTTCAAATTGATAGTGAAAAAAATAACGTCATTCAAGGTACTGAGGGTATTATTTCAAAAGATGATAGCAAAGTGACTGTGGCAGTAATCCCAACTGACGAAGAGTTAATGATTGCTCAAGATACAGTAGATATTTTGAAGTAATATGTATTAGGTAAAAATGTTTTATTACTTTTGTAGCAAGACATTATCAACCTAATTGATTAAAGCAATGAAAAAGATTATCAATATCAATAGGAGAGGCATTATGTCTCTCCTATTGTTGTTTGTAGTAATTAGCCTAGCGCAGGCTCAACACGCAAAGTATGTATTTTATTTTATCGGTGACGGCATGGGGGTAAACCAAGTCAATGGGACTCGTGCGTACATAGGACAAGCTGACGCACAGTACAAGGACTCCGTTTATGTACCTCAACTACTCATGACAACATTTCCTGTTGCTGGCCTAGCCACTACACACTCGGCCACAAACCGTGTAACAGATTCTGCTGCAGCTGGGACTGCACTGGCTTGTGGACACAAGACATACAATCATGCTATTGGCGTGGACGCAAATAAACATCCACTGGAATCTGTAGCAATGCAGGCAAAACGAAGTGGAAAATCTGTTGGGATTGCTACTACAGTAAGTGTAGATCATGCCACTCCAGCAGTGTTTTATGCTCATCAACCCAATCGAGAAATGTACTATGAAATTGCTTGTGAAATCCCAGAATCAAACTTTGATTTTTTTGCGGGAAGCGATTTTCTAGATCCTTCTCCAGAAGGTAAGCCTAGTATCTACAATATGGTAAAAAAGGCTGGATATAGCATACAGCACGGATATAACAATTTTAATGCGTCAGCAAATAAAATTATACTTCTCCAACCAAAAGGTAAGGATCGCCACTCTGTACCATACGCTATAGACAGTCAAAGTGATGATCTTACACTAACGCAAATCACTAAAGCAGCTATTGCCAAATTAAGTCAAAACAAAAAAGGATTTTTTGTGATGCTTGAAGGTGGCAAAATAGACTGGGCATGCCATGCGAACGATGCAGCAACTGTTTTCGGAGAAGTAAAAGACCTAGATAACGCTGTTAAAGTGGCATACGATTTCTATAAAAAACACCCAAATGAAACATTAATTGTTATTACAGCAGATACGAAACAGGTGGTATTGCTCTCGGTCGTGGTGCTTACTCTCTAAATCTAGGTATACTAGCCCATCAAAGATGTTCAGTAGGTGAATTATCTAATAAATTGAACGCACTACGCATAGAAAATAAGGGAAATGTAAGCTGGAAACAAGTGAAAACATTACTTGCAAAAGAAACGGGTCTTTTTGACTCAACAACACTTCCTTGGCCTTTAGAGAAACGAATTCGAGATGCTTATTATAAGTCTTTCGTTAAGGGGGATGCTAAAAAAGTCACCAACTTATATGGAAAAGAAGAGCCTATAGCAGCAGAAGCTATTTCAGTTCTTGATGAATTTGCAAGTGTATCATGGGCTAGTCACGGACACTCGGGAGGTTTGGTTCCAGTATTCGCAATAGGTACAGGATCAGAAGAATTTAAAGGACTTCAAGACAACATTGAAATTCCTAAAAAGTTGGCTAAGATCGGACACTACAAATAAATATTGACCAGCTCGTAATGAAAATGACCCTCAACTTATTTCATGTTAGAAATAAGTTGAGGGTCGTTGTTTTACAGTAAAGCTTTTATGTTATCGCCAGACAAAATAAACCTTATTTCTGACGAATATAAATTCTAATTGGAGTACCACACAAATCCCATTTCTCACGCATCTTATTTTCCAAAAAACGTTTGTAAGGGTCACGAATATACTGAGGTAAATTAGCAAAGAACACAAAGCTTGGAATCTGCGTATTAGGCAATTGAGTAATATACTTTATTTTAATGTACTTACCCTTATTTGATGGAGGTGGATAAGCTTCAATTAACGACAACATCTCTTCATTCAAACGAGCTGTAGGAATACGAGTACTACGATTCTTAAACACTTGAGTTGCTTCTTCTAGAACTTTCAGAATTCGCTGTTTTGTCAAGGCCGATGTAAATACTATAGGAAAATCTGTGAAAGGTGCAAAACGTTCACGAATCATATCTTTATACTGATTCATCAGTTTTGCAGTTTTATCTTCAATCAAATCCCATTTATTAATAACTACTACAAGCCCCTTATTGTTACGTTGTATCAAAGACAAAATATTTAAATCTTGACTTTCAATACCACGAGTTGCATCAAGCATTAAAATACATACATCTGCATTTTCAATGGCACGAATAGAACGAATCACTGAATAGTACTCAAGATCTTCATTCACCTTATTTTTTTTGCGGATACCTGCTGTATCAACAAGATAAAAGTCATAATTGAACTTATTGAAACGTGTGTAAATTGAATCGCGGGTTGTACCTGCAATCTCCGTAACAATATTTCGTTCCTCACCAATAAAAGCATTTACAATAGATGACTTACCAGCATTCGGACGTCCTACCACTGCAAAACGTGGTACATCATCATCCAATATATCATCAGCTTCTTTCTTAAAACTATCTACAATTTTATCTAAAAGATCCCCAGTACCACTTCCAGACATTGCTGAAACACAAAATGGGTCTTCTAATCCCAACTTATAAAATTCAGCAGAATCATAAAGTAAATCATTAGTATCTGTTTTATTAGATACTAAAATAATAGGCAAACGAGTACGACGTAGTATTTGCGCAACAGCCATATCTAAGTCTGTAACTCCCGCCTGCACATCTACAACAAAAAGAATGACATCAGCTTCATCAACAGCAATAGAAACTTGCTTACGAATTTCTTCTTCAAAAATATCATCCGAGTTAACTACCCATCCTCCAGTATCTACAATTGAGAATTCACGCCCTCCCCATTCTGTCTTTCCATATTGGCGATCACGAGTGGTACCAGCTTCATTACTAACGATGGCCTGACGTGTTTGAGTCAAACGATTGAAAAGTGTAGACTTACCTACATTAGGACGACCTACAATGGCTACTAAATTTCCCATATCTTTTATTCTTTTCTTTTACTAATTACTTAGGTGAGATCGTAACCAAAGTTTTTCAGTTCTCGACTTGAACTTCTCCAGTCTTTGTCCACCTTTACAAATGTCTCTAGGAAAATTTTCTTTCCGAAAAATTTTTCCAAATCACGACGCGCTTCGGTAGCCACCTTTTTAAGTGCGCGTCCTTGTTTGCCTATTATGATACCTTTTTGTGAATCACGCTCCACATTAATTACGGCACTAATGGCTATCTTTTTATCATCTTCCTTGAACTGCTCAACAACTACCTCCACAGAATAAGGAATTTCTTTATCATAATACAATAAAATCTTCTCACGAAGAATTTCGGACACAAAAAAACGAGCAGGTTTATCAGTCCACTGTTCTTTATCAAAATAAGGAGGAGAGGGAGGCAACAACTCTTCCACTCGTTTAAGCACATGCTGTACATTAAATTTATTCGTTGCCGAAACAGGAATTATCTCGGCATCAGGCAATAAATCATGCCATGTAGTAACCAAATCACCTAGTTTTTGTTGGTCACTTTGATCAATTTTATTAATCAACAAAAGCACTGGTGCAGATTGTCCACGAACTTTGTCAATAAAGTCGGCATTCTTCTCTGGCTTCTCTATGACATCAGTCACATAGATCAATACATCAGCATCCGTAAGTGCTGAAGTAGAGAATTGTAACATGTTCTCTTGGAGTTTATAACTAGGTTTTACAACTCCAGGTGTATCAGAAAACACAATCTGCATTTCTGGTGTGTTGCAAATTCCCATAATGCGATGACGCGTAGTCTGTGCTTTGAAAGTCGCAATGGAAATTCGTTCTCCCACAAAAGCATTCATTAAAGTGGATTTACCCACATTAGGATTTCCTACAATATTTACGAATCCGGCTTTATGCATAATATTTAATTAATGGGCAAAAAAGCGCATCGACTGGAGTGTCCCTCTAATCCGATGCGCTTTCGTTATATGGTGTAAACTAAAAAGTATTACTTTTTCTCAGAATCGTATCCCCATTTTAGGTAAATAGAACCAAAAGTAAAACCTGCTCCAAAAGCAGTAAGGATCATATTATCACCTTTCTTCAATTTATGTTCATTCTCCCAAATACACAAAGGAATAGAAGCTGCACTTGTATTACCGACATGGTCAATATTAATCAAAACCTTATCATGATCTACTTCTAAGCGTTTTTGAACGGCATCAATAATACGTAAATTAGCCTGATGAGGAACAACCCAGTCAATTGAATCTTTATCTAAGTTGTTACGTTCAGCAATTTCAGCACTGAAACCAGACATATTAGATACAGCATATTTAAATACTGTACGACCTTCTTGATAAATTGTATGCATGTGATTGTCAACTGTAAAATGAGACGCAGGACATACAGAACCACCAGCTTTTTGATGCAGAAAAGGAAGTCCTTTACCATCTGTACGCAACTTGACATCCAACACACCATACTCTTCAGTAGTTGCATCTATCATAACTGCTGCAGCACCATCTCCAAAAATTGGGCATGTAGCTCGATCAGTGTAGTTAGTAATACTGGTCATCTTTTCTGCCGCAACCACAATACCTTTCTTACACATCCCTGACTGAATGTACGCCTTAGCGGTTGTCAATGCAAACAAAAATCCACTACAAGCAGCAGACATATCATAAGCAAAGGCATTTTTAAGGCCAAGCTTATCACACATGATTGACGCTACTGACGGAAACACGTAGTCACCTGTTGTCGTAGCACAAATCACGAAATCAATATCATCAGGATTAGCCCCTGTCTTACGCATCAACTCACGGCAAGCTTTACGCGCCATATACGATGCACCAAGTCCTTCTTCATTAAGGATTTGACGAGTCTTGATACCGATACGTGTCATAATCCACTCGTCATTAGTATCTACCATAGTAGATAGCTCCTCGTTTGTGAGGGTATATTCTGGAAGATAACCACCGATCCCAGTGATCACTGCATTAAGTTTTTCCATGTTGACTAAAAAACTCGCGCGTTTATATATAAAAGCAAGACCAGGGCGCGAGCACACCTGGTCTGCTATTTTGTTTTACTGCTCAACTTCGATAGCTACTTTGCCACGATAGTAACCACAGCTGTCACATACAGTGTGGAACTTGTGCCATTCACCACAGTTTGCACACTTTGCAAGCGTTGGAGCTACTGCTTTGTCATGCGTTCTTCTCTTCGCTTGTCTTTGCTTTGATTGTCTTCTCTTAGGATGTGCCATTTTTTCTAAATGATTTAATTGTTATCTATTATTTTCTTTAATTCATTCCATCGAGGATCCACTGCTTGGTGACTATCCTCAGAAGTATCGCCAGTATTCTCTTCATCATCCTGAACATAGCCTACTTGCATTGCTGCTAGCCGCTCCATCATATCAGGGTTGCATCCACCATCTTCATGAACATGTTGCACAGGAATAACTACTGCCACCATTTCACGCATAATCCATGAAACATCTAACGTGCCACGCATTTCATCAACAGTAATGAGGTTTTCATCAACTTCTTCGTCTTGATTAGCAAGACGTACCATTAGCGACTCATCAATATTAATCGGCAAAGACATGTCATCTAGGCAGCGGTCGCAAGGGACATTCACTGACCCTTCCATTTGAAAACGTACGCGAAAATCATCTCCTACAGTTGTAACCTCTACATCCGCAGTGATTTTACCCCCTGTAATATCTTCATACTCAGATGCAGACCAGAAAGCGTCATTCAATACATAGTGACGCAAAAATTTGCCGACTGTCATACGACGAAAATCGACAATAAAATCATTAACTTTATCTGCTACCATAGTTTTCAAATTTTTAATCCGCACACAATCTAGGCCATCACGACCGATCATACATAAATACGGATTTCGGGGCACAAAGATACGAATAATATTGCTTTCAACATAGTATTCCATAAGAAAATAGCTTGTTTTTACTTGAAATACATTTTTTTAACAAGAAAGAAATAAAACAAACAGCTCTGTTTCAGCATCTTTACGCTAGACTATTTGAGTACATTATCGTGATAAGTTATAGAATATATTCGTGGAGTACATGCTTCAAAATACCCTAAATAATCTTCTCCAGTATAAAAAGGGATGGGATTAGAAGATGAATTATCACCTACTATGAGAGACATTAAATAATAATATGTATCTCTATTTATTTGTCGCATTTCAACTGTTAACGTTTCTCCATCTTCAATAAAGACATCTGGTGCATCTTTGGCAGAATCTTCAGAAGACATACAATTTTGTAAAGCATAAATACGATTGCCATCCTCACCTTCATCAGAACGAATACTCCAACTATAAGCCTCACCATTCTCACGCTTTATAAGAAAATGATAATAATTTTCTTCATCTGGACTATCCTGCCAGTCAAAAGTCAAAAACAAGGACTGAGTATCTCCGATCAAATCAACCCACTCAAATTTAATATTCTCTATTGTAACAGGAGCTGATAAAGTACTCACTCCTTCAATAATATCATCACCTACGGTAGCGCTCACAGTATACTTTACACCATATATTCCACCAACCATATGATTCAAGTCATCCAACGCAACAAAGCGATTACTCCCTAATGGTTGTCTTGTCAATATGCATTGTGATCCATCATCTCCTACCACTCTCACTTGTGCATCAATAACATCTACTTTAGCATCAATTGGCGTGGTCACATCAACAGTCTTTTCTAATGTAAACAGAATGGAATCTGGCGTGATAATTCCATTCATTACGAGTTTAGGAGACACATGATGGTAATCCACACTAATTTCATGTTCGCAACTAGTCGCACAAAATAGGGTTACTAGTCCACAAAATAGATTCACCCAAATAAAGATCCTTTTCATTAAGTTATTTATTAAAAGGTTAATTGATAAGAAACAAATGGAATCGCCCCATACAAAGAGGTCATCGTAGCTTTCATTCCTGACGTTTTCTGTTTATCTTCCAAAAACTCTATAACGTATGGATTATAATGATTATAGGCATTATACAATCCAAAATGCCATATTACTTGACGCCCCGTATGTTTTGGTGTCATATGATATGCAGCACTAATATCTAACCGATGATAATCAGGCGCTCTATAACCATTTCTTTCACTATAATAGAACACAGTCTTACCATCCTGCTGATATTTTGCACTTGGCGCAGAATAAGCTTGTCCAGTAACAAACATCCAATTAGCAGATAAATCCCACTTCTTATTGAGACGATACATAGCTACGACTGCAATGTCGTGTGTGCGATCATTGCTAGCTTTGTACCAACGTCCTCGGTTAACTTCATCCATTTTCAGCTCACTTCGCGACCACGTGTAACTCAACCAACCTGTTAATCTCCCTTTATCTTTAGACACATTCAATTCTACACCATATGCACGCCCACGTCCTGTAGCTAAAAGACGTTCCATCTCTATCTCCGTATCAAAGCCTATACCATCACGGTAATCCAAAGAGTGATTCAACCATTTATAATATGTTTCTAGATTAGTGGAATACGTACCATTCATCCATTCACCTACCCATCCTAAGCAAACCTGATCAGCAGTCTCAGGTTTTATAAGATTACTACTAAAAGTGTATCGTGTATAAGGAAAATTTGTCACAGCATTCTGTATTGCATGGACATTTTGAGTCAAATGACTATAGCCTAATTTAAGACTATGTTCTGGACTAATCCTATAGGTATAGGCTAAGCGAGGATCAAGACGCCAGAATGTTTTCTCTATATGTTTGCGCTCACCTTCCCAACTAGATACGATATTATACTGTTCATCCAATGTATAATAGGGAGCTCCACCCATAGCAGCGAACCCATTAAGTCGTAATCCCACACTTAACAAATGCTTAGAAGTCATTGTCCAATCATACTGACACCATGCAGCTAACTCAGTACCGTAACGAACTTCTTTCTCTTTTAAGTTATTAAAAGTCCATTCACCAGTAATAGCCTTGTCTGTCATAAAGTGCATTCCAACATGCATGCTATGTGACTCATCGGTCTGACAATGAAAATCTTGTTTGAATCCACTTTGCTGTACACTGCCATGTATGGCCGCATCTGTATTTAAGATATTCATTTCTGTACTAGAAGCATAACGTCCTAGGACAAGACTAGTATTGGAAATCCAATCTGCATTGATTACATGAAACCAACGCAATGACAAACACTGATTCTGCCAATCCATATCTGCGAGATCATTTACACCAAGATTGTCATTGCCATGATATGCTGACAAAAACAACTTATCATTATCACTAAAGGAGTAAGATAAACGCCCATTTAAGTCATAAAAATAAAGCTTCGTATCTTTATATTTTTCTTGTGTTTTAAGAAACAAATCAAAGTATGTGCGCCTTCCAGACAGAGCATAACTAAAATGCCCCCTAGCGGACGTTCCTCTAACATGAGCACTTGCAGATAATAGACCAATGCTAAGATCACCAGCCAGTTGACTACCCTGTCCATCACGTTGTTGAATATCCATTAAAGAAGACAAGCGATCTCCAAACTGAGCTGGCATAATTCCTTTATACATCTGTGCATTTAATAAAGCGGCAGAATTAAAAACAGAGAAAAATCCTAAAATATGCCCTGGTTGCATAACAGGTGCACCATCTAATAAAATTAAATTTTGTGTAACACTTCCTCCACGCACATTGAAACCACTCGTGCCATCACTTTCAGCTTTTACCCCTGGCATCAATTGAAACGATTTCACTAAATCATGCTCCCCCAATAAGGTTGGAAGACGCTCTAACTCTTTAACACGGAAGGTAGTTACACCCATTTCTGTCGTTTTTAGGCCTTTATCTCGACGAACACTAGTAACGACAACTTCTTGCAAACGAAATGAATCAGCATACAAAGAGTCCACAATTTCTAATTGTCTAATCGAAACACTAGTGGACGTTTTTTGTCCCCACAATACAACAGATATACTGCATAAAACTATAAAGCACAATCGACACTTCATATTCAATCTAATTTTAGTAAAAAAAGCAGTTTCACTAGACATAGCTAGTAAAACTGCTTGAATCTTATAAATTTATTTTTGACAAAATTCGATTTGTAGCCCCAGCCTGTCCCTTGACATATTTATCGGAACGTTCACCAGTCAATCGTAAATAATCTGGTTCTGTAATAAAACGATCCATCAAGGCATCAAACTCATCAGGAGAAGAAATAGAAAAACCTGCTTTTGCATCAATCAAAGCAGCAGCTTCAATAAACTTACTATACTTTGGACCAAAGATTACAGGAACACCATATACAGCTGCTTCCAAAGTATTATGTAAACCGGCTCCAAATGCACCACCAATATAAGCGACATCACAATATCTATAGATTGTAGAGAGTAATCCAAAACAATCAATAATCAAACAGTCAACTTCTTTGACATTCTCTATGGTCGCTTTTGAGTGCAAAACATATGGACGTTTTAATTTGTTGACAATTTCCACAATATGAGCATCATCAATAACATGAGGAGCAATAATCAATTTCATTTCAGGATGTCGATTAAAGTAATCTATGAAAATATCTTCATCTGGTGCCCAAGAGCTCCCTGCACACATTGTAAAAGCATTCCCTTTAAATTCTTCAACCAAAGGTAAAGGGTCAGTCTGTTCTTTTATTTCTAGAACACGATCAAAACGAGTGTCACCTACAACACTGACATTTTTTATATTTAATGTGCTAAGAAAACGCTTAGATGCCTCATTTTGAACAAACAAATAATCAAAATCTTGTAAAACATTACGATAAGTCCCTCCATACCATTTGAAAAAAATCTGATCTCTCCGAAATATAGAAGAAATACTGTATACTGGAATATGACGGCGCTTAAGTTCATCAAGATAATTCTTCCAAAATTCATACTTAATAAAGAAGGCCATTTTAGGATTCGTCAAATCTAAAAAGCGACGTACATTACGTGGCTTATCCATCGGAAGATAAGTCACTACATCTGCCCCTCTATAGTGCTTACGTACTTCATACCCAGAAGGAGAAAAGAAGGTAAGCAAAATTTTATAATCAGGATAACGTGTTCTTATCTTCTCAATAAGAGGACGCCCTTGTTCAAATTCTCCCAAAGAAGCTGCATGAAACCACAAATACTGAGCCTCAGGGTCAATTTGTTGCCTCAATTTTTCAAAAACCACAAAATGTCCTTTAGACATCTTACGTGGCTTTCTACTAAACGGAAAAAGCAACTGTAGAATAGAGGTATATAGGGTAATAAAAAAATTATATATCATAGGAGAAAAGCATTACTTCCTAACAGACAATGAATTAAGTCTCTTTAATAGACAACACTTCAATAGCTCGTCGCATACGACGCAAAGTTTCTTCTTTACCAATAAAAGCGGATATATCAAACATATGTGGTCCCTTCCCCTCACCAACAAGAGACAAACGCCAAGCATTCATAATATTACCAAGATGATATTCATTTTCTTCAATCCAAGCATTTACCTCTTTCTCTTGGTTTTCTGGAGAAAAGTCTTCCATTTTTTCAATGAAATCAGCAAGTTCACTAATTAGAATTGAAGAATCGGCCTTCCAGCGTTTTTTAACAGTCTTACTATCATACTCAAGAGGAGCTACAAAAAAGAAACGACACATTGGCACAAGTTCAGGAATAAAGTTTACACGCCCTTTCATCAAACCTATAACAGTTAACGCTTGCTCAGTAGTGACATCCACACCTTCAGTAGCCATTAGCTCTATAAATTTAGGTGCAATTAGTGCATCTTCCATATGTAAAATATATTCATGATTGAACCAACGTCCTTTTTCATAATCAAATTTAGCTCCTGATTTATTACATCTATTCAAATCAAACAACTCTATAAGACGACTCATTGGCATTAACTCTTCATCCGTTCCTGGATTCCACCCCAAAAGAGCTAAGAAATTAACAACAGCTTCTGGAAGATAACCAGCCTCACGATAACCAGAAGACACATCACCTGATTTTGGGTCAGTCCATTCCAAAGGGAACACTGGAAAACCGAGACGATCTCCATCACGTTTACTCAACTTACCATTACCTTCTGGCTTTAACAACAGAGGGAGATGTGCAAAAGAAGGAGCGACATCAGCCCATCCAAATGCTTCATACAGCAGTACATGCAATGGAGCAGATGGCAACCATTCTTCCCCTCGAATAACGTGACTAATTTTCATCAGATGGTCATCTACAATATTAGCCAAGTGATAAGTAGGTAATTCATCAACTGACTTATACAAGACTTTATCATCTAGAACAGACGAATTAATCACGACTTTGCCACGAATCAAATCATTAACAACAATATCTCGTCCAGGTTCAATAAAAAAACGAACGACATAATTGCTTCCATTAGCTATTAATTGATCAACTTCTTCTTTTGGCAAAGTTAAAGAATTATTCATCATATTGCGTGTATTCGCATCATATTGGAAGTTTTTGATTTCTTCACGTTTAGCAGCTAACTCTTCTGGTGTGTCAAAAGCTATATAAGCCTTACCAGCGTCCAATAACATATCCACATATTTCTTATAGATATCACGACGTTCTGATTGACGATATGGCCCATACTGACCACCAATGTGCACACCTTCATCAAACTCAACTCCTAACCACTGGAATGCTTCAATAATATAGTCCTCGGCACCAGGCACAAAACGATTAGTATCTGTATCTTCTATACGAAGAATCATCTGCCCTCCATGCTTACGTGCAAAAAGGTAGTTATACAAGGCAGTACGAACACCACCAATATGCAATGGCCCTGTTGGGCTAGGTGCAAAGCGCACACGAACTTGCTGTTCTGTCATAATCTTACTAGTAAACGATAAATAATTATCTTCTTTTGTGTGCAAAAGTACAAAGTTTTTCGTACTTTTCGACACCAAAATGAATGTTATGTTGCAAAATACCCCAAAGAAAAGTTCAAAATTCACAAGAAACCATTTATTCAAAGTCATATACTTTGTTATTTTGGCTATAGCTATCATTTACTCTTTACCTAGAGAAGATCAATTTGCCTTTCAATTTGCTCAGAACAAACCTTGGAGATATGAATTACTAACGGCACCTTTTGATTTCCCCATTTATAGGGATACTTTGGCCATTGAAAAAGACAAAGATAGTATTATTCAACACTATATTCCTTATTATTCACAAAATAGGTCTATGCTAGGCAAACAACTAGCTGATTTGCGGAATAATAATCTGGAAGGCATCCCTACTACTCTACCAACAACATATTTGAAATACGTAGAAAGTCACCTAAAAACTATCTATGAGACTGGTCTACTTAGCAATACTTCTCGAGACAGTTTGTCTAAAACTAAAAAAACACATATTCGTTTGGTTAGCAAGAAAGTAGCTGTTGTAACTGATATCAACAAACTATACACTCGAAAAACAGCTTACAAATACTTGATGTCAGCCGATTCTACAAAATATGACATACCTCTATTTGTTAAGGCAGACCTCTCCAGATATTTAGTCCCCAATATAAACTATGATCAAATTAAAAACGAAACAGCTTTATCAGATGCCTTAAGTAGTATTAACACAATTAGTGGAACAATACAACAAGGAGAAAGAATTGTGGATCGTGGTGAAGTTATTACAGGACATTTATTTCACGTCCTAAATTCATTCAAACAGGAATCACTTCAACGAATGGGGTCACATCGAGAAGAAAATTTCATCTTACTAGGGCAATCTCTATATGTGTGTCTTCTTTTACTCATCTTTATGTGGTACTTAGAGTTATTCAGAAATACTTTCTATAAAAAGAAGAAAAACTTATCCATGCTATTTGTTCTTATCTTGCTATACACCATAGGAACATCTTTGTTGGTGCGTCATCCAATTTTCAGCATCTACATTATACCATTTTGTATTGCTCCTGTTGTCATCCGAATATTTGTAGATGCTCGAACAGCTTTTATGACCCATATGGTTATTGTCTTACTTTGTGCAATACCACTACAATTCCCCTACGAATTTATAGTACAACAAATCATCGCTGGATTAATAGCCATATACAGTCTAAAAGAATTTAGCAACCGTTCTCATCTACTTAGAACCACACTTTTTGTGGTTCTAACATATATTGTTGTGTACATGTGTTTAGAACTTATCGCAGGGACTCGACTACAGGACATTACGTATGCACGATTAATGCTGTATGTTACAAATGGGATACTATTACTTTTCACCTACCCAATCATGATTCTTATTGAACGCTTTTTTGGATTTATTTCCAGCGTTACACTTGTAGAGTTATCCAACAGTAATCTTCCTTTATTAAAAAGGCTCTCACAAGAAGCACCAGGTACATTTCAACACAGCATACAAGTATCTAATTTAGCTTCTGAAGCAGCATTACAAATTGGTGCTGATAGTCAACTTGTTAGAACAGGAGCCATGTATCATGATATTGGAAAAATGCTTGATCCTACTTATTTTACAGAGAATCAATCTGGATTCAACCCACACACCTTACTAGATTATAAACAAAGTGCCCAAACAGTAATTCGTCATATTACAGAAGGTATGAAGATGGCCGACAAATATAATCTGCCAGATGCAGTCAAACAATTTATTACAACACATCATGGTGCAGGAAAAGCTAAGTATTTCTACATTTCATGGAAAAATGAACACCCAGACGAACCAATTGATGATAGTATCTTTAGTTATCCAGGTCCTAATCCACAAACCAAAGAACAAGGTATTTTGATGATGGCCGATTCAATTGAAGCCGCCTCTCGTAGCCTACCTGAATATACTGAAGAGAACATTTCGGAAGTTGTAGACAGAATAATCAACACACAAATCAAAGAAGGATTTATGGATGCATGCCCTTTAACGATGCGTGAAATCAACACCATTCGTGAGACTTTTAAAGAAAAGTTAAAGATTATGCATCATACTCGAGTAAGTTACCCAACTCTTAACAAGGAAGAGACAAACGAGTCATCTTTTTCTAGAGATATCATTAAGGAATAATCTATACAACCATCATTTAAAATAAAGAGCAGCTCAATCACTTGAGCTGCCCTTACGAATAATCAACTAGTAATAGATGATTGTGGATTATATTACGTTTTTCAAGAGATTCTGTTATTCTATTGTAAATACAACAAAGGTTGCTTCAAATTGATGATTATTTACGTCAATCACCAAGGTGTATGTACCTGGCTGTAATTCATCTAAATCAATAGCTACTTGATCGTAACTACTTAACGAAAGCACTGGGTCCTTAGCTCCGTCAGTAAACACGCGCACATGAACATCACTTTGCGTTGCATACACATCTAAATCACCCGACTCAATAGAGACTGCTGGATAAAGAATAAAGCTTCTTGTAGGCTGTTCCTTCAAGATTATCTCAGTCAAAAATTCTCCATCATTGTCAGCATAGCTAGATAGTGAACACAACAGCACTAATGTCATCAAAAGTAATCTCTTCATAAATTCAAAATTAAAACATTAATAATAATCAGTACATGGAACAAAAGTAAGAAAATCAACCAAAGCTATGGAAAAATCTACTTGACAAAAACTTGACACTTTTCTAAGAAGAAGATAAACAACTGATAATCAGCATATTAAAAAAATAATGGGAACAACTCTTTGTTATTAATACTTGTAAATCTTTTCTGCACAAATATGAAAACAGACTCTAACGAATAGAAAAAATTGCAGATTACTTATAGAAATGAAAAACAATTACGTACTTTTGAGCTTCAAAGATTCTACATATGCATAAATCTCACATAATAAATATATTATTACTACTAACTATTCTTGCAGGCTTTGCTTTGCAAGCCTGTTCTAGTCACAAAGAGTCTAAATACTCAATCCAGTATTTAGACTCTTTAGTCAACATAAATCCCAAGACAGCCTATATATTTTTAAAGCAAAAAAAGGATTCAACTCATACTCAAGAAGAATTTAATCGCTACACCCTATATGGCCTTATTGCTAAAGATAAACTATACGTCAAACACACTAATGATAGTTTACCAAAAGTTCTCATCGCCTACTATAATAAAAAAGGGAACAAACAATTGTTAGGATTAGCTTACTACATGCTAGGAGCTACTTATGCAGACTTAGGAGATGTTCCCGAATCAGTCAAAGCATTTCTTACGGCTCTTAGACACCTAAAAAACAATGCACCACTTGTATATACAGGAGTCATTAATAATCGAATAGGATTTGAATACGTAAAACTTGGCATGTGCAAAGAAGCACGTGATCATTATATCCAAGGATTTAATACATATCTCGAACTGTCAGATTCCAGCAGAATGGAAAATCTGTGTCGCATGATTGGTAAGACATACATCAGCCAAAAAGGAGACAGTATGATCTACTGGTATAAAAGAGGATACTCCATAGCCCAATCTCGCCATTCTCAATACGGTATATTTCAAAGCCTAATGGGAATTGTGCGTGGTTATTTAGCCCAAAATGACCGAATAAACGCAAATAACTATCTCAACCAAATTGACACAATTAATCTATCGAGCTCGCAGAAAGATGACTATTACTTCAGAAAGGGGGAATATTATTATACCGCTTTGCTAGAAAATCCACATGCAACCATGGAAATAGATTCGGCTATTTTCTTTTTAAACAAACTACTTAAGACTAAAGATTTGAGTTCACGCTCATTGGCCGCATACTATCTAAGTAGATTAGCAAATAAAAAAAACGATTACAAAACTGCATTTAATCTACAACGAAAATATCTCCAATATTCTGATTCTTTACATAGCAAAAAAATATTAGCAGAAACAGCTAAAATAGAGAAAACATACAATTATAAGATCGCACAAAAAGAGAAGGAACAAGCAGAATCAAAAGCACGAACATATCGCTACTATATCATGCTAATTAGCTTGCTTTCTATAGCTACTATTGCAATCATACTGCTCACGATAAGATGGAAAAGTCTACAAATAGAGAATGAAGCCTTTAAAGATTTTGCTTTAATAAAAATCCTTAGTAACATTGGAAAAAACAAAGCTGTAAAAGAAGAAAATGCTTCATTGACTCCCATGAATCTTCAAGAAGAGGGATACAACCAATTCATATACAATGACTCCGAACTTGCTGAAAATTACAAACATCTTCGCAATATGCTGGAAATGCCAGAAAGAACAATCAAAGATACAGATTGGAAAAATCTACTAAAAGCAGTTGACCAAACAATTCCTGATTTTAGGAAGCACATTAATCTACTTGTACCCAAGATATCAAAAAACCAGCAAAAATATTGTTATTTAACAAAGTTGGGATTTAAACAAAACGAGATTGCTCTATTGATTCCAATGACAGAATCTGGAGTTTCTCAACTAAAGAAACGATTAGTTAAAAAAGTTGGTTCTGATAAAGTGACGACAAAGAATCTGACGGAGACCATACAAAATTTATAACTAATACGGATCTACATCAAAATAAATACGCGCGCCTTTCCCAAATGTTTGCTGTTCCGCATATGCTTTTATATTCAACAAATTATAATGTACCCATTGCACATTGTCTTTCATCGAACATTTTAGCATAATACGTTGTATATACATATTCTGAACACGCCCCACAGGAGGTGCTTGAGGTCCGAGTACTCGCTGATCAAAAATTTGTCTACAATACTGTCCCAGACTACGAGCTAAAATGTCAAGCTGCCTACAATCACGATGTTTCATAATCACATGAATCAATCTTGAGAATGGAGGATATCGAAATAACTGTCTATCACCAATCACATCATTATACAAGCCTACATAATCATGTGCTTGCACATGTTGATAAATCGGATCCTCTGGTGTATTCGTTTGTATTAACACAACTCCTTGATCACCTTTTCTTCCAGCTCTACCAGCAACTTGTGCCATTAACTGAAATGCACGTTCCGAAGCTCTAAAATCAGGATATCCCAACATCGTGTCCGCCTGTACAATACCCACTATATGTACACGATCAAAATGTAACCCTTTAGATAACATTTGTGTTCCAATCAGAACATCTATTTCACCACTCTCAAAGTCTGAAAGAATTCGTTCATAAGAATTTTTATTGCGTGTTGTATCTAAATCCATACGGGCTGTACGTACATTAGGTAAAGCTTCTCTCAATATTTCTTCGACACGTTCTGTTCCATGCCCCTTTGGTATGATTTCTGAATTACCACATTGAGGACATACCTTAGGTCGTGGCATACTGTATCCACAATAATGACATGTTAGTCTATCTGATAACTTATGATAAGTCATTGTTACATCACAGTTAACACAACGAGGAACCCAGCTGCACACTCTACACTCTACTTGCGGTGAAAAACCTCGACGATTTTTAAACACAATGGCCTGTTGATTATTATGTATCGCCTCTTGCATCCCCTCCAATAATTCAGGCGCAAAGAAACCTTTCATAATTTTCTTTCGGCGCAATTCTTTAGTATCTATTATTTTTACATCAGGCAATTCAATTCCTTGATAACGCGTATTTAAATGAACCAATCCGTATTTACCTTCTTGAGCGTTGTAATAGGTTTCAACGGCTGGAGTAGCTGTTCCTAGAAGCACTTTTGCATGCATTTGACTTGCCATCATTATAGCTACATTTCTTGCATGATAACGGGGTGCAGGATCTACTTGTTTATAACTGCTTTCATGTTCTTCATCCACAATAATCAATCCCAGATTTCTAAATGGTAAAAAGACTGACGAACGTACTCCTAAAACAATAGGATAAGGTGTATCACCCATCTGTCTTTGCCAAAAAGCAGAGCGCATCTGATCGGAAAATTTAGAATGATACACCCCTAATTGTTCACCAAACACTCGCTGCAACCGCTGAGTAATCTGAGTAGTCAGAGCAATTTCGGGCAAAAGATACAACACTTGTTCTCCACGATCAATTGCCTCTCGAATCAGATGAGTAAATATTTCTGTTTTTCCACTAGAAGTTACACCATGAAGAAGAACGACATTCTTCGTCTGCCACTCATGATATATGGCTTCATAGGCTTTTTGTTGAGGAGTGGATAAAGCGTGTAAGACTAGGGAATGTTCTATATGAGCAGTTGATAATGTTACCTCTATCTCATATAAATCTAACACCCCTCGATCAACAAGCGCCCTTAAAATAGGAGCAGACACATCTGCACGTTGTAATAAGACTTGCTTAGCCACCGTATGATTTTCAAGCTCCTCTGCATTTTCCAAAAAAGCCATCATCAACTTTTCTTGCTTCCGGGCTTTATGTAAAGAAGATAAAAGAACATTAAGGGAACTTTCGTCACAAAATGCAGGTTTTAGTCTAACCCAAACTTCTTTTTGGGGACGATACCCTCTTTGGATATTTTCCTTCATCATCAAGCTTCCCTTATCAATAAGTCGCTTGACAATCGGCAATGGATTTGCCTTATCTACAACTTTAGCTATGTGAGATAGTTTGCACTCAACCATATCGGCAACATAGTCAACTACGCGTTGTTCCTTTGCACTAAGCTTGATCTGAACATCTATTTCTGTATTAATACAAACCATAGATTCACTTTCTAATTTGAGCCCTGCAGGAAGCGCTGCTTTGTACACATCACCCAGTGCGCACATATAGTAATCGCTTATCCACTGCCAAAGCTTCAACTGTTCAGAAGTCACAATAGGTGTCTCATCCAACACAGAGAGCACTTCCTTCACCTCATAATCTTGAGGTACATCATGATGTATATGAAGCACAATACCCGTATAATACTTTCTAGTCCCAAAAGGCACTACCACGCGACCACCTATGACAGGCCCACTCCCCCCATCGATAGGCCACAAATATGTGAAACGTTGCGATAGAGGGAGTGGTAAAATAACGTCTATATACGTTTGTATCATACGCTTTTAAAAAATATAAGTCACAGATAATTGCCAGTGATTTTCCGCTTTAGAATTGATTATACGCTCCACTGTTTCTGTTGAAGCACTTAAAACATTAACCTCTTGACTATCATTCAATGGTACATTGTAACTTAATGATAATTGCAAATGCCCTAACACCTCAACACCAGCACCAATATTGGTTGATAACGTATTATTTTTAAATTTGTACAGACGCTCTCCAATAGTTACATCATCATCATTGAGAGCAAAACCAAATTGTGGACCAGCAAAAATAAAGGCACTTGCTGTACTTCCCAAGCCGAAACCATAACGCGCATTGATAGGTATCTCTAAAGAACGACGTTTGACTGTACCATTATCTATGTCACTTTCCACTTTACTACCAGACTGAGCGAACAAGAGTGCCCCATCAAAAGAAAAACCTAAGATTGGGATTGTCACTTCAGCCATAGGGCCTATGAAAAATCCAGTGTAATTTTTATTTTTAACGTCATCATAATTTGCTTTATTAAAGTCTA
>Ga0116162_10000819_pt1 | contig 21448 bp, 19 predicted proteins | sample AD_UKC105_MetaG_FD_89875 | JGI IMG/M metagenome (GOLD analysis project Ga0116162, IMG submission 89875) | Active sludge microbial communities of municipal wastewater-treating anaerobic digesters from Hong Kong - AD_UKC105_MetaG | ecosystem: Engineered > Bioreactor > Anaerobic > Digestate...
ATTCATTGTGGAAACCGAAATCATCAAAGGCGGTCAGGAAATCTATTCATACATCATTTCCGTGGAATGAAAAGGGTATTGAAAATGCCCTTTTTTTTCTATATAATTTTAAGTGAACGGAGGCGAGAATATGGATGATTTGTTACAAATTAAGGGCGTGGGAAAAATCATGCGTGCCAAATTGTTCCATGCCGGGATTTATTGCGCCTCCGACCTTGTCAACACTTTTCCGACCCAATACGAAACTCACAGAATAAAAGAATTTTCGGAAGCCGTCATCGGCCAGGAAATCACTTTGCAAGGGGTTTTGGATATTGACAGCTCTGTTGTCCGTATCAGACGCCGTCTCACCAAATTGTCATTTCGGATCGCATCCGGAAATTCCGGCTTCCAGGTTGTTATCTTCAACCGGGAGTTTTTGCATACCGCTTTGGTTAAAGGTGCTGAGGTTGTCATAACCGGTCGCTTTATCCGATCGTTTGCCCAGTTCACGGCGAGTGAAGTGGTGCTTAAAAACAGATATTCCGAAGGAATAATTCCTATTTACCGGGTCGAGGGTTTCTCCAGTCGGCAATTTCAAAATCTTGTCACATCCGTTCTTGCGACCGGAATGGTTGAAAAAAAAGAAACCATTCCCGGATATTTGATAATAGAAAATCAATTGCCAGCAGCCGACGAGTTTTACGGTTATGTCCACAATCCTTCTGACATGTCGGAGGCAATGTCGGCGGCAAAGCGTATCAAATATACGGAGTTTCTCGATTTTTGTCTCCGGATCGAAGCCAGAAGAGAAATTGGAAACCGGATCAAAAGGGATCCGATGCCATACGATATAACAACAGTAAGAAGTTTCATATCCTCCTTGCCCTTTGAATTGACACTTGATCAAAAACAAGTCACAAACGAGATATTCCGCGATTTCAAAAAGAAAGGACCGATGAGTCGCCTTCTGCAAGGGGATGTCGGCAGCGGAAAGACCGTGTGCGCCGCCATCGCCGCAGTCGCGACCATCAGTGCGAAGAGGCAAGTTGCGATCATGGCTCCGACGGAAATACTCGCCTTCCAACATTATGAGAATTTCCTTGCCATGTTCCAAAAAGCGAAAATAGATTGCGAGACGGTTTTTTTGTCCGGCAGTGTCAAAAACCCGGATCGAAGCGAGATAATGGAGAAAATCAAAAAAGTTTCGCCACTTGTCATCATCGGCACGCATGCTCTGATCCAGGATGCCACCCAATTCGAGAAACTCGGTCTGGTAATTGTCGACGAACAGCAGCGCTTCGGTGTCGATCAAAGAAAAGCCCTGCGGGAAAAAGGCATAACTCCCGATGTCCTTTTCTTGAGCGCGACTCCGATTCCGCGTACCTTGGCGATCACGATTTTCGGCGATATGGATGTTAGTTCGATCCATACCATGCCTTCGGGAAGGAAAAAGATTCTGTCCGAAATCGTATCTTATGATGAAATGAAGAAAGTGTATAATCTGGTTTCTTCGGAACTTGAGCTTGGCAACCAAGCTTATTTCATTGTGCCTCTAATCGAGAAAAATGACAATTCTTCATTGTTTTCCGTGGAAGAATTCTATGCGGAAATTAAGGAGAATTTCCCGGGTGAACTTAATATCGGATTGATGCATGGCAAAATGAAAGGCGAAGAGAAAGAACGGATCCTGAAAGATTTTGCGGACAAAAAAATCCGGATACTCGTTTCCACGACCGTAATTGAAGTCGGCATGGATGTGAAAAGTGCAACCGTGATGGTCGTATTGAATGCCACCCGTTTCGGCTTGTCGCAGCTTCATCAATTGCGTGGCAGGGTCGGCAGATCAAACAAACAATCCTACTGTTTCTTTGTTGTCGACGATCCCTCAAACGATTACGAACGCCTTTCGATATTGGAAAAAACCGACGACGGTTTCGAAATAAGCAAGGCAGATCTGGAAAACCGCGGGCCCGGACAAGTTTTCGGAAATGAGCAATCCGGTATACCCGGATTCCAAATGGCCAATTTCGTGACAGATGCCTTTCTTTTGGAAAAGGCCAGAGATGATGTCGCCAAAGTTGCTTCTTCTAAAGATGAATTGAGCCAATGCCTGATGAAAAAAGCTTTGAAATCGATCGACACATTCACATTGGATTGATTTGTGATATACTAAAGGATAACAGGAGTGAGACAAATGATCAGAATAGGAATCGACGCCATGGGCGGGGATTACGCCCCGAAAGAACAAGTGGAAGGAACGATGCTGGCAATCAAGAATATTCCTGACATCGAAGTGAAACTGTACGGAGACCCGGCGGAAATCAGCAAGTATCTGACCAATACCGAAAGAATAACGATCGTTCCGACTAGGTATGTGATCGGAATGGGCGAGAAGAATCCGATCAAAGCAATCAAGGAACATCCGGAAGGATCAATGGCCACCATGCTCGCAAGTCTCAGAAAAGACGAAAACGACGCCGTGGTGTCGAGTGGAGCCACCCAGGCTTTGATCGCGGGAGCCCACATTCTCGTTCATCGCATGCAGGGATTCAAACGCACGGCGATCGCACCGGTGATTCCTGCCATATCCGGCAAAAAAACGATTCTTTTGGATACAGGTGCCAATCTTGAAGTAAGACCGGAACATATGTTGCAACAGGCTTATTTCGCTTATGTGTATTCCAAGGAGATTCTCGGAGTCGAAGAACCCGTAGTCGGCCTCATCAATATTGGGACCGAGGACGGAAAAGGCCGTGAGATCGACCATGAAGTGTTTTCGCTTTTCAAGGAGACGAATCTGTTTCCTTTTTACGGCAATGTCGAACCAAAATCGATCTTCGATCCGCCATGCGATATCTTGATAAGCGATGGATTCACCGCGAACATCGTCATGAAAACGATGGAGGGTACGGCCAAAGGCATGGGAACATTTCTGAAAATGGCCCTGATGGAGAATTTTACCGGTAAAATTGCTGCCTTGATTGCCAGAAAAAATCTGGCTCATTTTAAGAAGATGGTTTCTCCGGAGGAAATCGGAGGCGCTTTGATTTATGGCCTTTACCGTCCGGTCATCAAGGCGCAGGGAGCGTCCAAAGCCTACGGATTCTCCAATGCGATCCGCCAAGCCGCTGCCGTGGTTCGCAACGGCGTATTTCCTAAAGTGGAAAAATACATTCAGGAAACGACTGGTGAAGCAAAAGATGAATGAAGTCAAAATCAGACAACTCGAAGCCAGATTCCAATTACGTTTCAATGATTTCGGCTTGCTGATCCGCGCCATGACCCATTCTTCCTATGCCAATGAGCATAACACCAGAAGTAACGAGAGACTGGAATTCATCGGCGACGCCGTTCTGGATCTTGCAGTGGGCAAGTATCTTTTTGAACACTTGGACGAGGATGAGGGCGTCCTGACCAAGAAACGTGCGCAGGATGTCTGCGAGGGAAGTCTTTTTGAATATGCGAAAAGCATTTCTCTAGGAGACTATCTTTTACTCGGAAAAGGCGAGGAGAAAAACTCCGGCAGAGAAAAACCAGCTTTGCTGGCCGATGCTTTCGAAGCTTTTCTCGGCGCCATTTTTCTCGACAAAGGATTTGACGAAGTCCAGAAAGTCCTGGAAATAGTTGTATATCCTCGGATCAAAGAAAGCCTCGATCGGGAAGATTCAGATTATAAAAGCAAACTGCAGGAACTTGTTCAGTCGGACAAACGCACTTTGAATTATGTGATTGTATCCGAATCGGGACCAGCCCATGACCGGGAGTTTGTAGCCAGGGTCTATATGGATGACGATATCATCATGGGCTGTGGAAAAGGAAAATCGAAAAAAGAAGCCGAACAAAACGCTGCCAAAGAAACTTTGGATAAACTGGCATCCGGCATCATCGATAAGGAGTGATCTATTTGGACATCACATTGATAAAGCGTCTGATTGATGAAGGCATCATCGATTTTGAAAAATTGATTTTGCGAAACTATCTCGATGCCGGTCTTTCCGAAACGGAAGCATTCGTCATAATCGAACTATATCGGCAGATGTTGAAAGGCAATACTTATTTGAGCCCTGCCAAAATAGGCAAAAACTTAAGCCTGGAAAAAGAAGACCTTCTCGGAATTTTAGACAACCTCATCAAACGCCAATACGTGACAATCGAATTGAAAAAAGGAAAAAATGGCAAGGAAACCGAAGTGTTTCTCTTAGACGGCACCATTCAGACGATCATGGCGAATTATCAGAAAGAGATAAAAAACGAAATCATCGACAAACCAAAAAAATATGCTACCAATGCCGAAGAGATAGTTGATCTGTTGGAAACGGAATTCAAGAAGCAGCTCACTCCGCTAGAGATCGAAATAATCCAAAAGTGGCTGGACGAGGACAAATTTGACATAATTGATATCAAGAAAGCCGTGCTGGATTCGATCAAAGCCGGCAAATCATCGCTTAGTTATGTGGACGGTATTCTTTTGCGAAGAAGGCAAAAAGCCAAAAAAGCCGTCGAGACCACATACAAAGCGGAAAATTCCGAAGCCTTGAAACAATTTTATGATTCATGGGATAAAAAATGAATGCTAGATCAAAAGCCCGTTTTGTCTATGACAAAATGGGCGAACTTTATCCCGACGCCGGCTGCGAACTGAATTTCAGAAATGAGCTTGAACTTTTGGTATCGATCATGCTGAGCCAACAAGCGACCGATCTGTCGGTCAACCGGTTGACGACTTCGCTTTTTCAAAAATATCAAAAAATCGAAGATTATGCAAAAGCCACGGAAACCGAAATGCAAAACGATATCAAGACCATCGGACTATATCGGAACAAAGCGAAGAATCTGATTGCGATGTCAAAAGAAGTGATTGCCAGATATGAAGGAATCATTCCGAAAAATCGCGAATTGCTGGAAGAATTGCCAGGAATCGGCCGTAAAACTGCAGGAGTCTTTTTGGCGGAATGGATGCATGAACCACATTTTCCCGTCGATACCCATGTCAAAAGAGTGTCATGGCGGTTAGGATTTTCCAAGGAAAAGGATGATCCGGATAAAGTCGAAGCCAAACTTGAGAAACTGTACGATCCGTCGGAATGGATAACGGCGCATCATCGATTCCTTTTTTTCGGAAGATATCATTGCACGGCCAGAAATCCACGTTGCAAGGAATGTATTTTGATAAAAGAATGCAAACACCCGCTCTTATAACAAGGCGGGTGTTTTTATTATCTTTCTTATAAAACAAAAATGTCATAAAGAAACAGTAAAAATATTTCTCAAAAAAAAACTCTTGCCAACTACAATATGAAAATTTATAATTACAATGTTTATTGAAGGCGTAATTTTTTGTTTTGCCTGGAAGAGGAGAGGATAATCATGCAAAACAGGTTACAAAACGAAGTTGAAAAAAGAAAAGAAGAGATGTATCAGTTTTATTATCGTGGTATCGGAGTTTCGATCAAAAAAAGGCGACTGGAACTCAAAATGACACAGGAGGCTCTGGCTAAGGGAATCTGTTCGAACACTTACATATCGAAACTGGAAAACAATGCCATCGTAGTCAACCGCGAAAATCTTTATCTCATCATGGAGAAAATGGATCTGCCCCAGGATACGATCGGTTTTCCAGAAGACATGGTGTCGATACTCGAAAAATCATTTGATTATTTTGTCAGGGACGAAAAGGAGAAGTATCGCCGGCTTTATGAAAAAATCTCCGAATACAAATTTGGAATTTTGGTTGTCCTGGCCAGATTTGGTTATCTCGTGATGACGGAAAGATTAGAAGAGGCAAAGCCGCTATATATCGAGATTTTCAAGTATCTGAATTCTTTGGAAGAATATGGACTGGCCATATTTTCAATTTATGCCGCTATGTACAATGTCCTTCTCTTCAATTTCGAACAGGCGAAAGCCATCATTGATTCCGTGGAAAAAATATCTTGTGTCAATCAACAAGCCGGAGCAATGATTGCTTTTGTCAAGTATATTATTTATGGCCACCTTTATCTTTTTTCTCCGGCTAGGGACAGTTATGAGGCGGCGATGTCTTATTTCATAAAGACGCACAATCTCTCGAGAATAGCCAACCTCATGGTATTTCGCAACATATTTCTAATTTATGGTGGATCTTTTGACAAGGTGGCTTTTGATGAAAAGGATTTGATGTTTCTTTCTGGCTGGATCATCAACTATTATCTTACCGTATTGTCGATCTGTGACGACAAACCGGAACGATTTAGGGAATTCACAGACAGGAATACCCGTTTTTATTCCGATTATCTTTATATTCTTGCAGCATCTTACCGGGAAAGAAAATTGGATGACGAATACAAAAAAACAATTGCGGAGTTGGAAAATGCAACAGCTTTTTACAAAACGGAAAAAACGATAGATTATATCCGGTGTCTCGAATTGGAAAAAGACAAGAATAGCCTTGCCTATAAAGATTATCTAGTGAACTTTGTGTTGCCGTATCTGATGAACCTGCAAAATATCTGCTACACCGGGGTCGTGACAGACAGGGTGATAGAGATTCTTCACAACCACAAGCGTTACAAGGATGCTTTGGGATATCGGAACAAATACCGTAGTTACGTTCAGAAATTGCAGGGAATAAAAAACAACCAGGGATAAACCTAGTTGTCTTCGTACAAATCCATAATTTTTTTGGCTATCCCGAGATAGATCAGGCCGATCGGTTCGGTCTCTCCAAATACGGAATGCTTTTTTCCCGCCGGCTGTCCGATCGGTATTCTTCCGATAAGCGGCACACCGAGTTTTTCGGCTACCAACTTTCCTCCGCCTTCGCCGAAGATGTTGTATTGCTTGCCTTCGGTTTCGAAATAGGACATGTTCTCCAAAACGCCAAGCAGATCCTCTTTCAAACTTATGGCCGCAAATCCGGCTTTGATCGCCACGTGTGATGCGTCCGGATGGGGAGTGGTCACAAGAACCATCTTGCAGTCAGGAACAAAATTTTTGATATCCATCATGACATCTCCGGTTCCCGGTGGCAGATCTATCAACAGATAATCTAATTCTGGATTCCAAAGAGTGTCTTCGAAAAACAGTTTTAATACTTTGCTTAGGAGCGGTCCGCGCCACATGAGGGCGTGGTCTTTTTCTACGAAATATTCAGTCGAAACCATTTCGATTTTGTCTATTTCCAGCGGATATAGTTTCTCGTTTGGCGCGGGCATCAGGTTTTCGTCAACGCATTCCATGATCTTGGGCATGTTTGCCCCGTAAATGTCAGCATCGATGATTCCGACCTTTTTTCCAAGTGATGTCAGTGCGTAAGCCAGATTGGCGGTGACGGTGGATTTTCCCACTCCGCCTTTTCCACTGGCGATTCCGATGATCTTGACCGTCTTCGTGAGCGCTTTTGGCCTTGCCTGTTCGAACTCAACCACAAGCGAAGGATATCCCATGTCAATCTTAATGATTTTAGCGATCTGTCTTGTAATGGGCGCGGTTGTTTCGTTGTCTTTCTTGCCAACTTCTATCAGCAGTACAACCCCTTGTTTATCTTCGTCGAATCCGATATGTTTGATGGCTCCGAGTTCCGCAAGCGATCTACCGTTACGGCTAGGATCGGTGAGCTCGCCGATCCTAGCCGATATTTCTTCCTTGGTATATTTCACAGTCATGCCTCCTTATACCTTGCAAACCATATCTTATTATACAATATTTGATGGAAAAAGCCAGAAAAACGACCCGGATACGGCTTGATGCCTTTACAGCGGTTCGGAAATTGTTTTATAATACCTTTGAATGAAACGAAGGTGAAAGAATGCTGATTAAGATCATGAAACATTTCGTACCGATCCCGGATATTACAAAGTCCTCGCGCTTTTGCTTTGTCGGACCGCATCCGGACGATATAGAAGTCGGAGCCGGATCGACGGTTTCAATGCTTAAGCGACTTGGGAAGGAAATAATGTTTGTCATCGTTACTGACGGCGGCTCCGGAACCGACGATCCGAGCATATCCGTAGACCGGCTTGTAGCAACAAGAAAAGAAGAGGCAAAACAATCGGCCGAGAAACTTGGCGTGGACAAAGTTGTCCATCTCGGATTTCCGGATGGCGGTGAATACCAGGCATGGAATGTAGCGAAAAAGATAGCTGAAGTCCTGATTGATTTCGATCCCGATGTTGTTTTCTGTCCGGATCCGCGGATGCCTTCCGAGATTCATCCCGATCATCTTAAAACGGGAGAAGCGGCCGGGACGGCTTCTTTGTTTTCCTCGTTTCCGTTGATGGCTAGCCAAAATGGCGTGGCTTATGGAAACACAGGTAATTTCCGTTATCGCATTTTAGCTTATTATTTCACGAACCGTCCCAACCGGATCATGAAAACGACGAAGACGGACTTTGTTAATCAACTTGATTCTTTAAAATTACACAAAAGCCAATTCAAGAACAAAGAGGAATTCGGCACTCTGTCGATGTATCTGAAACTGCGGCAAAAAGAGATGGGATTCAAACGCCTGAGATGTTCGGGCGAGGGCTTCTTTGTGCTCGGTCCTGTGCATCAACATTGCTTTACGGAGATCAACCGTTACTGACCGTTTTTTCCTTGACATCCCATGTCAAAACAAGTATAATTTATTTGCTGTGCTGAGGTGATGGTATGAAGTGGTCGACTTTTGAACTGCGCAAACTTCATCGGACAGACAACCGTTTCGCCTATGTCTGTGATTGTTCCGATCTGATCGGCGAAAATGATGAAGATTTGGCGGGGGTATCGCCGGTGAATGTCAGCGGGACCTTCGAATATGACGAGATCGGAGAACGTTATATCTTTTCTATCGACATCGCCTGTCATTTAACCATGCTTTGTGCCATAACTTTGGATGAAGTGGACGTACCGCTAAATTTCCACTCGATCCTGGAGTTTGCCTCTGTCGTGAAAGATGATTTCACTTTGCCGATCGAAGGAACCACCATCGATCTCGATCCTTTTATCTGGGCAGAGATCATGGTTGAAAAACCAATGCGGGTTTTGAGCGAGAATGCCTATCGGAATTATCGCGAAGAGATCATAGAACTGGACGAAGCGGAAAAAATGGCCGACAATCCCTTCGCAAAACTCCAAAAAAAGAACTGACGGCTCGGGAGGTGAAAACATGGCTGTACCATTTCGAAAGACTAGTAAGTCGGTAAAACGCAAAAGACGGACTCATTTCAAGTTAAGCGCTCCGGCAATGGTCGTATGCCCAAATTGCGGCGAACTGACCTTGGCTCATCAGGTTTGCAAAAAATGCGGATACTACAAGGGTGTCCTGGTGAAAGAACCAAAACCGGAAAAAACCGAAGACGAGAAATAAAAGAAAGAAGCGCTGGAATACAGCGTTTTTCTTTTTGTTTATGATATAATAACAAAGGTGATCAAATTGGCAGGACATGTTCCAGTGTTGTTGGAAGAAGCAATCGAATATCTTGAAGTGAGACATAACGGCATTTATGTCGATATGACGACGGGCGGCGGCGGCCATAGCAAGAGAATCTTGGAAAAACTTGATGGCACAGGACATCTTTTTTGTTTTGATCAGGACGAATTCGCTCTAGGCGAAGCTAAGAAAAACCTGGCCAGATACGCCAATGTCGCTTTTATCAATGACAATTTTGTCAATTGTCGTAAGCAACTTTCATCACTTGGAATCGAAAAGGTTGACGGGATTTTGTATGACCTCGGGGTTTCCAGCTATCAGTTCGACATGCCGGACCGCGGATTCTCCTATCGTCAGGAAGGACCTTTGGACATGCGGATGGACAAGACTAATCCAATTACCGCATCCATCATCGTCAACACCTATCCGGAAAAGGAACTCGGGAATATTTTCTATCGGTATGGAGAAGACCCTTTTGCCCGCCCGATTGCCAGAAAGATTGTCGAATACCGTATGAAAAAAACAATCGAAACGACGTCCGAACTGGTGGATATTATCAAAAGCGCCCTGCCACAGGCTATCTTACATAAAAAAGGACACCCCGCCAAACAGGTTTTCCAAGCGTTGAGAATAGTTGTAAACGACGAACTCGGGGTTCTAGAAAAATCATTGTTTGATTCTGTTGACATTCTCAAACCGGGTGGAAGAATCGTCGTCATTACTTTCCATTCTCTAGAAGATCGCATCTGCAAGGATATGTTCAAACGTCTATCCACGATCGAGATACCGAAGGGACTGCCGGTGATACCTGACGAGAAACCGGTATTGAAACTGGTAACAAGGCATGTGGTGAAACCGTCGGATGACGAAATAAACGATAACAACAGGGCTCACAGCGCCAAACTGAGAGCCGTCGAGAAAACCTTGTGACAGACGATATTTTTATTGACAGTCAAGGTGGCTTTGTGATATCATATCCTTGCGATTTCCCGCAAAACAACGAAATCGCCGGCATCTGACCAAAGCCGGGTCACGCAGGTATAGTTCAATGGTAGAACATCAGCCTTCCAAGCTGATTATGAGGGTTCGATTCCCTTTACCTGCTCCATAGAAATTGTGGCCCTATGACAAGCATAGGGTTTTGTTTTCAGGAAGAGTATCGAAGTGGCTGTAACGAGCTGCACTCGAAATGCAGTTGTCCGCAAGGGCACGTGGGTTCGAATCCCACCTCTTCCGCCAGACGAGATGTGGCGCAGTTTGGTAGCGCGCTTGGTTCGGGACTAAGAGGTCGTGGGTTCGAATCCCATCATCTCGACCAGCTGGTCGTAACACCCGTATAAACGGGTGTTTTTTTTATAATTTATAATCAATCAAACAAGGTGAAGATGTGGCATTCTGAATATTTCTATGTTATAATTTTTTTATAATTATAATTGAGGTGATCGCAATGACTGTCTTTTTGGCTCTTGCTGACTGGGAACGCGCTTTTTTGAGCGGAGCAATCGCAGCCACGCTGATATTGGCTTATCTTTGGCAGAAAAAACTGGTTTCCAAAAGCGAAAATGCATTTCGCAAGGGCTGGTTCATTCTGATATATTTAGCTGATGCGGTGGTGTTTTTTGCCGCACTTGCCGGCGTGATGTTATTGTGGAACTTCGATTTTGCCACCTTATTTGACGACTTTTTTACGAACACCGCCACCTTTTTGCTTGACAAGATCGGGGCGATAATCGGATCGATCATCACTGTTTTCCTGTCTGTTGCCATTGTATCCTTCAGCAAGCATGCTTTCGGAAAGGTCGGTCTTAAGGCCGGACCGTTACAGAAACGCCGGATGACAATCGCCAAAGTCAGTTTAAGTATTGTCAAATACACTGTCGTCATCATCGTTGTTTTGGTCATTCTTGCCCTGTGGGGTGTCAATGTCGTACCGGCGCTGGCCGGACTTGGAATTGTCGGCTTGGTTGTCGGTCTCGGAGCCCAGAATTTCATCAATGATCTAATCAGCGGATTCTTTATCATCTTCGAACACCATTTCGATGTCGGCGATATCGTGGAGATCGAAGGTTTCAAAGGAGAAGTGTCGGAGATCGGCTTGAAAACAACCAGAATCAGGAACTGGAAAGGCGAAGTGAAGATAATTGCCAATGGCAATATTACTAATCTCATCAACTATTCCCGCAATCCGTCGCTGGCGATCATCGATTTTGGTATCGCATATGGCGAGGATATCGAGAAGACCGTCGCTCTGATGAAGGCGGAACTGCCCAAACTGAAAGACGAAATAGAAGAAATAATCGAAGCGCCGCAGGTGCTTGGCGTCATTGACCTAGCCGACAGCGCCGTCGTGATCAGGGTCATTGTCAAAACAATGACCGAAAAACATTACGGAGTCGAAAGACAGACCAGACAACGCATCAAGGAACTGCTCGATCAAAACAACATCGAGATTCCTTTCCCACAGGTTGTTGTCCATCAGGCAAAAAGCGGAGAATAAGGCAATTTTCAGCCGTTTTGATGTTGAATTGCGACCGGTTGGCATGATATAATACAAAAAGGCACAACGGATGGTGAAAACAATGCAGAAATTATATTTTAAAGATCTTCCTTCCCATTATGGCGAAGAGGCGAGAATCGATGGATTCGTGGACAAAGTCCGCGATCTTCAGTATGTCCAGTTCGTAGTTTTACGAGATTCCACCGACAAGATCCAGATCACGATCGAGAAAAACGAGGACAATACTGCAATCAATCAGGTTGTATCCGGCCTGACTAAGGAAAGCACCGTAAGCGTCAAAGGTCTTCTGATGGAAAATCCGCATGTGAAACTTCGGGGAATGGAAGTCATTCCCAGTGATTTCATCATCACCAGCCTGGCAGCCGACGAATTGCCGATTGACATATTGGATTATACCAACAAATCCAACAAGGAATTACGGCTCGATAACCGTTTTCTGGACTTGCGCCTCGAAAAGAACTATCTGATTTTCAAAGCCCAGACCATTGCTGAAATGGCGATGCGCGAGTATTGGACAAACCATAATTTCATCGAGATCCACACACCGAAGATTTTGGGAACCGCTTCCGAATCGGGGGCCGAAGTTTTCAAACTAGACTATTTCGGACGCACTGTCTATCTGGCTCAATCGCCCCAGTTTTACAAACAGATGGCGATGGCATCCGGCTTCAACAATGTTTTCGAGATCGCTCCGGCATTCCGGGCTGAAAACTCCCATACGGCATACCACGCCACCGAGTTCACTAGTGTTGACTGCGAGATCAGCTGGATCGACTCCCATCACGACGTGATGGACATGGAAGAAGCTGTGTGCAAGGCGGTAATGAATAAACTAGCCGATGAAATCGGCGACGAATATGAACGCTTGTACCAAAAAAAGATTGAGAAAGACATCCCCGATTTTCCGCGTATAAAATTCGCCGATGCCAAGAAAATCATCAACGAGAAATATCATTACATCGGCGAAAAGGATTATGATTTTGACCGCCGTGAGGAAGAACTGATCGGAATCTATGCCAAGAAAGAATTCAAGTCGGATTACGTCTTCGTCATCGACTATCCGTTCGCTGCCCGTCCGTTTTACCACATGCTGGATGAAAAAGGCGATACGAAGAGTTTCGATTTGATCTACAAAGGCATCGAGATCACGACCGGAGCCCAAAGAGAACATCGGATCGATATCTTACAAAAACAGGCCGTGGAAAAAGGACTAAGTCTCGAATCAATCGATTTCTATTTGAACTTTTTCCGCTATGGCGTACCGCCCCACGGAGGCTATGGATACGGACTCACCCGTTTCCTCATGCGCCTTTTCGAGGCTGAATCAATCCGGGATGTCACCTTCCTGTATCGCGGCCCCAACCGAGTCAATCCTTGAACCAGGCATATTGCCTGGTTTTTTTCTTAGCGTGGTCATAAATCCGGTTAATTGTGATAAAATGGATATCGAGCAGGTGATAAATTATGTTCAAGGCAATCATGATCGGAGCCGGAGCAAGAGGCATCGGAGTATACGGAGATTATGCACTTCATCATCAAGATGAGATTACATTCGTCGGCGTGGCCGAACCGGATCCCGTGCGAAGGGGATATTTTGCCTTGCAACACCGGCTTTCTTTGGAAAACCAATTTTCTGACTACCTTCCGATATTGGAAAAAGAGCGTTTTGCGGATGTTTGTTTCATTTGCACACAGGATTCCATGCATCTGGAACCCGCGATCATGGCTATGGAAAAAGGTTATCATGTTTTTTTGGAAAAACCGATGGCCGTAAAACCGGAAGACTGTATTGCCTTGGAAGAAGCCGCGACGAAAAACGGCGTTATTCTGATGATCGGACATGTTCTCCGCTATACCGAATTTTTTTCTCAAATCAAAGAATGGCTGGAAGCCAAAGAAATCGGCGAATTGACGGCCATACAGCACAACGAGAACGTCGGATTCTGGCACTATGCCCACAGCTATGTGCGCGGCAACTGGCGGAACGAAGCGCTGTCAAGTCCGATGATTCTGGCCAAATCATGCCACGATCTCGATTTGTTGATATGGTTTGCCGCATCTCATCCGACAAAGATAGCGTCTTTTGGAAATCTAAAGCATTTCTGTAAAAAAAACGCTCCCGAAGGAAGTCCCGATTACTGTATGAATGGTTGTCCGGCTCAGGACGAATGCGTGTTCTTTGCGCCGAAAGTATACTTGAATGCCCCGATATGGATGAAATTGCCGGTATCGAACGACATGTCGGACGAAAGCCTTTTGAAAGTGCTTCCTACCAGTCCCTATGGACGCTGCGTATACAGATGTGACAACGATGTGGTAGATCACCAGTCGACGACCATTGAATTCGAAAATGGCGTTACCGCCTGTTTCACGATGTCGGCATTCACTAACGAAAACATGCGAACGATCAAACTGATGGGAACCAAGGGCGAGATCCGCGGCCATATGGAGAAAAACGAGTTAATACTGGCCAAATTCGGTCAGGAGCCCATAACCGTAAGATTCAATGGTGACGATATCGCCGGTCATGGTGGCGGCGATCACGGAATTATGCATGATTTCGTTAAAATGGTGTCAGAAGGCAAAAAACTGGAAAAAGCCGATGTAAAAGCTTCGGTTGAAAGTCACCTGTTGGCATTTGCGGCCGAAATTTCCCGACGTTACGACAAAGTCGTCGATTTTTCAAAGTATTGTTCGTCGTTTAGCGATTTGAGCCTTCGATCTGCAAAAGCGGAAGATGTGGAAAAAGCGATTGTTCTGGCATCGGAAACTTTCGATAAAAGCATGGGATCGCTGTTTCCGTTGCTTTTGTCACAGGCTAATCGCAATCATATGTTCGTAGCCGCCTACAAAAACGAAGTGTGTTCGATGGTCAATTATTATCCTTCCGTCGTCAGATTGTTAGATTGTGACATTATGGCGGCATCGATCGGATCGGTTGCCACATCGCCTTTGTATAGACGCCGTGATTTGGCTTCAAAGTTGCTTTCGATTGCCAAAACACAAATGGAAAGAGAAGGAATCGATCTCGTGATAATTTCCGGCGAAGGCGGAATTTACGATCGTTTCGGAGCCAAAAGGGCGGGAAATGTCAATGGCTATCTGATCGACATCGACAACTTGCCGTTAAACGATGTTGTCACAATCAAAGATTATGACGAAAAATATCTTTTCGATTTGAAAACGATATATGATAGAGAACCAATCCGTTATCTGAGAAATGATCAGGAATTCGCCATGTTGATAAAAGGCAGTACTTATCCAGAGCCGTTTGCCGAAACCCATCTAGAAATAATATTCAAAAAAGGAAAACCGGTGGCATACGTCAATTTAAAAAAATCAGATGATCCTGACGAATTACTGATACGAGAAATAGCGGGACCGCGAGAAGATATTCTGTCGTCATTGCGTCAGATAATGGCCAAATACGGCCATAGACAAATAATATTACCGGTTGATATATCAGATCCGATCAATTCTTTGATGGACAAAGACGCGGCAATGAAGACCGATCAATATGCCAGTTTCACGGTGCTGAACTGGGAAAGATTTTTCAAAAAATTACAGCCATATTTCCAGACGAAAGGATGCATCGTCACAATTGCGGAAAAAGACGGGAAACAGACGCTAGAAGTTAATGGTTCACGTTTCGAAACCGACAATTGCCGAGATCTTATAAGCATCGTTTTCGGCGAAGCCAATTCGGAAAGAACCGGGATTCCGGTTTCTTTTAGCGAAGTGTTCCCGATCCCGTTTGTCTGGACAAACAATATGAATTACCAATAGGAGGAAACCGATGTTCAATCTTCCCGATGAGATAACAACAGTCATAGGGATAGCGTTCATATTCCTGATGACATCCGCCGGGGCCGCAATGGTTTTCTTTTTCCGGAAAACCATGAGTACCCTAGCCAAACAGCTCTTTTTGGGTTTTGCCGCCGGCATCATGATCGCCGCTTCGGTATGGAGCCTTCTGATACCGTCGATCGAAGAATCGGAAGCGAACGGTGTCATCGCCTGGATTCCCGCCGCCGTCGGATTTGCATGTGGCGGCCTGTTCTTGCTCTTGGTGGACAACCTGATCCCGCATCTGCATTTGGGTGAAGATCATCCCGAAGGACTGAAAAGTTCCTTAAAACGTTCGACGATGCTTGTGTTTGCGGTGACGCTTCACAACATCCCAGAAGGCTTGGCCGTCGGTTTGGCTTTCGGCTTGGCATTGTATAACGGATCGGCGATCGCCATTACCGCGGCATTTGGGCTCGCTCTCGGTATAGGAATCCAAAACTTTCCCGAAGGAGCGGCAATATCGCTTCCTTTACGCCAGGAGAAAGTATCTGCCGGGAAGTCCTTTTTGTACGGAGTTTTGAGCGGTGCTGTCGAACCGGTTTTTGCATTACTAGGTATCGTGCTTGCCACACAGCTCACGGCTTTGATGCCATGGTTTTTGGCTTTTGCGGCCGGAGCGATGATCTATGTCGTGGTTGAGGAACTGATTCCTGAGTCGACGATCGGTGAGCATTCGAATATCGGTACTCTGGCCGTCATGGCCGGATTTATCATCATGATGATTCTTGATGTGGCACTGGGATGATTAGTATGGAAAACAAACCGGAGATTCTTTACGAAGACAATCATCTCCTGGTGGCTTTGAAACCTCCGGGATTCTTGTCGCAACCCGGGAAAAAGAACACCGCGGACATGCTGACATATTTGAAAGAGTATATCAAGAATAAATACGGAAAACCGGGCAACGTCTACCTCGGTCTGGTTCACAGGCTCGACATGAATGTCGGGGGTGTCATGGTTTTTGCCAGAACTTCAAAAGCCGCCTCGCGTCTTTCCGAAGCGATCAGGGAAAGAAATTTCTGGAAAGAATATCTGGCTGTCGTCGAAGGCAAACTCGATACGGGAACAAGAATTGTTCTCGAAGATAATCTCGTCAAGAACAGCGTTTCGTTGAAGGGCCAGATTTCGGAATCAGGCAAAAAATCCAATTTGTCGTATGTATGTCTTGCCAACAAAAAGATCGATGAAAAATGGATTTCATTAGTCAGAATAAGTCTTGGATCGGGACGTTTCCATCAGATCAGAGTCCAATTTTCCAGTCGAAATCATCCGATCATGGGCGACACGAAATACGGGTCGCAATTGAGAATTGGATCGAACAGTTTGTCGCTTTGGGCGTATCACTTGGCTTTTTTGCATCCGGTTACAGGCGAGAAACTGTCATTTCAATCGCTTCCTTCAATCGGAGGATTCGCATATTTCCAAGATATTATCGTAAAAACAGGACCGGTAGATGATAACATCAATTGACTTAGACGATAAGATAATCGAGACCACCATCGATTCGGAAGGACAATTGATATCATTTATCAATTTGGGAGCTTCGATCACTCGCTGGCGGACAAAAGACGGAACCGATATTGTTCCGGCATATCGTGAATTCTCCCAGTATCAAATGCCTCTTGAACCCGGTATGTATCTGGGAGCCACCATCGGTCCCATAGCCGGGAGAATCCGCGATTCCGCATTTGATTTCGGTAACAGGCATTATGCCATGGATCCCGACTATGCCGGTTTTCTGCATAGCGGAAAACAAAGCATGGCTTTTATGTATTTCGAAATCGTCAGGATTGGCAAGGACGACCGAGGCGAATTTGTCATCTATAGACTAGATTACCGGTATGCCACGTTTCCGGCCAGTTTGGATGTTTATGTTAGATATACGGTTAAACCGGGAATCCTGGAAATCGACTACGATGTGCTGGCGAGGGAGAATTCGCTTGTCAATATGACGAATCATGTTTATTTCAATCTGGAAGGCGATCCATCCCATGATTTGTCAAAGACACATATTTTGGAAATACCGGCATCGCATGTGGTGTTGACAGACGGGCAAATGGTTGGCAATGATATCATTAAAGTAGCCAAAACCGGCTTCGATTTTAGACGTCCGCGTTTGTTGGCGGACGCGTTAAACGATTTGGTCTTGACAAACGCTGGCAATCTGGGAATCGACAACTACTACATACTATCCAAAACTAGATTGTTTGACGCCAAAATACATTCTGTCAAAAACAACAAAACGCTCACGATAAAAAGTGATTACCCGGGCCTAAATCTCTATACCGGCAATTATCCAGACATGTCGATTTTATCAAACGGGAAGCCCATGGCTTTTCACGGCGCTCTTGCCATCGAACCGCACTTCCAGACCAATGCCGTGAATGACACAAGGTTTGAAGGATATGCCCTGATGGAAGGCCAAAGGTATCATCATAGAATTTCTTACAGATTGGAGGAACAAACATGAAAATAGTAGTTACCGGCGGCGCCGGTTATATCGGCAGCCATTTCGTCAAAGCCGCATTGAACGCGAATCATGAAGTCCATGTGGTGGACAATTTGACAACCGGACACAGAGAGGCCGTTGATTCAAGAGCGATTTTTCACTTGGGAGACATCCGCGATCTCGATTTCATGGAAACGGTATTTGCCGGTAATCAATTTGATTCTTGCGTCCATTTTGCCGCCTGTTCTCTGGTTCCGGAATCCATGGAAAAGCCATTCAAATATTTTGACAACAATGTCAACGGGATGCTCTGTCTTTTGGAAACCATGAAAAGACATCAGACAAAAACGATCGTTTTTTCCTCGTCCGCAGCTGTTTACGGAGATAAATTGGAAATGCCGATAACGGAAGATGACATCCCGATGCCTACCAATCCATATGGCGAATCAAAACTGATTATGGAAAAAATGATGAAATGGGCCGATGCCGCGTATGGCATCCGCTATGTCAGCTTGCGTTACTTCAATGTTGCCGGCGCATCCTGCGATCAATCGATCGGAGAAGACCACCGGCCGGAAACCCATCTGATACCGATCGTTTTGCAAGTACCACTCGGTTTAAGAGAAAATATCGTTATCTATGGCAACGATTATGACACTGAGGACGGAACCTGTGTCCGTGATTACATCCATGTCGGAGATTTGGTCAGCGCCCATCTCAAAGGACTTGATTATCTGGCAAGCGGAAAGCCATCCGATATATTCAATCTGGGAAACCGCAAAGGATTTTCCAATCTGGAAATTGTCGAGACGGCGTCAAAGGTGACTGGATATGAAATCGAACACGTGTTCGGTCCCAGGCGCGCTGGCGATCCCGCCAGACTGATAGCATCGAACCTAAAAGCAGAAAAAATATTGGGTTGGATTCCGAAAAAGGGTTTGGAGGAAATCATCCGTTCCGCTTGGGAATTTCATCAAAAACATCCGTACGGATACGAAGGTGATGACAGGTGAACACACTGATAAACCAGTTGGCTAAATACGCTTTGACACATGGGCTTTTGGCCAAGGATGATTATGAATATGCGATCAACGGGATGCTTTATCTTCTTAAACTGGACACTTTCGTTAAAGAAGACATCAGAGAAGATGTCGATTACTTTATCGTGATGGAAACATTGCTGGACCAGGCTGTCGCGAAAGGTCTGATCGAAGACACTATTTCGTCGCGCGACAATTTTGAAGCCAAGCTCGTTGATTGTCTGATACCGCGACCGGCTGAAGTAAACCGTATATTTCGGGAAAAATATCATATTGGTCCCCGTACGGCTACCGATTGGTTTTACAGGTTTTCCTGTGACACCAATTATATCAAGACCAGAAGAATCGCCAAGAACGTATCTTACGAATATGCGGGAAAATACGGCAAATTGCAGATAACGGTTAATCTTTCGAAACCGGAAAACGATCCGAAAGATATTGTCGTCAAAGCGCAAAACACCGATGATGAAAAGTATCCGAAATGCGCGCTTTGCGTGGAAAATGTCGGCTTTTACGGAACGGATGAGTTGGCTCCGAGAAGCAATCACCGGACTATTTCCATGACTATCAACAACGAAAAAGACATGTGGGCGTTCCAATATTCCCCGTATGCCTATTTCAATGAACATTGCATAGTTCTTCGCAAAGATCATTTTCCGATGAAAGTGGATAGAGATACCTTTGCGGAACTGATCGATTTCATCAATAAATTTCCTAATTATCTGATCGGTTCCAATGCCGGTCTACCGATTGTCGGCGGATCGATTCTTTCCCATTACCATTTTCAGGGAGGCCGTTATGACTTTCCCATCGAGAAAGCCAGAATCCTGAGGACATTCAAATCCGGAAGAATCAGAGCCGAAGTGCTTGATTGGCCGCTTTCCGTCATCAGGCTCGTCTGTAACAACGAAAATCGTCTGGAAGACATGGCCAACCAGATCTTCGAAGCCTGGAAACAATATACTGACGGGGATTTGGGTATCTTGGCTCAAACAGAAGATGGCTGCCACAACACAGTGACTCCGATAATTAAATTGGATGGCGCCGAGTACAATCTCTATCTCGTACTTCGGAACAATCGGCGAACCGAAAAGCGTCCTTACGGAGTTTTTCATACAAGGGAAGAATATTTCCATATCAAAAAAGAGAATATCGGTTTGATCGAAGTCATGGGTCTCGCCATCCTTCCGGGCCGGCTTTTAAGCGAACTGGCCCTAGCCAAGGCATGCATCCGTGAAAACAGGGAATTCTCAGATTACCCCGAACTGGAAAAACATCTTTCGTGGCTGGAAAGTATCCGAGGTGAAGCAACCGCTACAGACAACCTTGATCGTTTCTTCGAAAAAGAAGTCGGCCGGATTTTCGAAAGCGCGATCGAAGATTGCGGTGTATTCAAGGCTCAAGACACCGAAGCGTTTTTCCGTTTCGTCGAAAAAGCCATATACTAACAAAGAAAAGTGATATAATATATTATCGACACGAGGTGAGACAATGAACGCCAACAAAGACAAACTTGTCAAAGCCATAACCGGCCGGGACGAGGACTTCGCCCAATGGTATACCGATGTCTGCAAGAAAGCGGAACTGATGGATTATACCGAAACCAAGGGCTTTATCATCTACCGTCCGTACGGATACAAACTATGGGAAGGCATCCAGGCCTATTTGGACAACGAACTGAAGAAAACCGGACATGAAAATGTCTATTTTCCTTTGGTTATTCCGGAAAGCCTGTTTCAAAAGGAAAAAGAGCATGTCGAAGGTTTCGCTCCCGAAACGGCCATCGTCACTATCGGTGGAAATGAGGAACTTACAGACCGTTTGATCATCAGACCGACCTCGGAAGTCCTGTTCTGCGACCATTATGCCAAAATCGTCTCCTCGTACCGCGACCTGCCGAAGAAGTACAACCAATGGTGCAGCGTCGTCAGATGGGAAAAAACGACACGGCCATTCCTCCGCGGTTCGGAGTTTTTATGGCAAGAAGGCCATACGATCCACGAGACCGAAGCGGAAGCCATGAAAGAAACGCTCGATATTTTATCTATCTATGAAAAACTCGGCAAGGAATTGTTGGCGATTCCATTCGTTACCGGTATCAAGACTGAGAAAGAAAAATTTGCCGGAGCCGAAGCGACTTACACGATCGAAGCCTTGATGCACGACAACAAAGCCCTCCAGAGCGGAACCACCCATTATTTCGGCCAGGGTTTCGCCAAAGC
>Ga0116162_10000820_pt1 | contig 21444 bp, 20 predicted proteins | sample AD_UKC105_MetaG_FD_89875 | JGI IMG/M metagenome (GOLD analysis project Ga0116162, IMG submission 89875) | Active sludge microbial communities of municipal wastewater-treating anaerobic digesters from Hong Kong - AD_UKC105_MetaG | ecosystem: Engineered > Bioreactor > Anaerobic > Digestate...
TATGAGGACTTCAAGCAGATCAAGGTGGCCGACATTCCCGGCTTGATCGACGGCGCGCACAGCGGCGTGGGCCTGGGGCATGATTTCCTGCGGCACATCGAGCGCACCCGGTTTCTGCTGTACGTGGTGGACATGGCGGGCACCGACGGCCGCCGGCCGGCCGATGACTACGCGAGCCTGCGCGAGGAACTGCGGCTGTACAATCCCGACCTGGCCGAACGTCCCTATGCGGTGATCGCCAACAAAATGGACGAGCCCGCCGCGAAAAAGAATCTGTCCGCCTTCAAGCGGAAGACAAAGGAAACACCGCTGGAAATGTGCGCGGAACTGGGCGAAGGCGTCCCGGAGCTGAAGGCGCGGCTGGTTGCGCATTTTTTTCCCGGCGACACCCTGCTGGAATGGTGACGCCGGCGGGCAATTTTTGACTGTGCGGGAACGGGGAATGGGGTATTCTGCCCCTTGAGATGCCGGATTATCCGGCAACCCAGCAGTTGTGGGCTCCATGGCGCATGGAGTTCATCCGCGCGCCCAGGGAATCGGGTTGCTTTCTGTGCCGGATTGCCGGCGGGAACCCGGATCAGGACGGGGAAAACCTGGTGATTCACCGCAGCGAGGGAATGGTGATGCTGCTGAACCGCTATCCCTACAACAGCGGACACCTGATGGTGGCGCCCTGCCGTCACGTGGCCACGCTGGGGGAGCTGACGGGGGAGGAACGCCACGCCCTGCTGGACATGGCCTGTTTGGGCGAGGAACTCCTCCAGGCGGTGGTGAATCCGGACGGCTTCAACATGGGCATCAACCAGGGATCGGCCGCCGGCGCGGGGCTGAAGGATCACCTGCACTGGCATGTGGTGCCCCGCTGGGAAGGGGACACCAATTTCATGCCGGTACTGGGCGGCGTGCGGGTGATGCCGCAGGCGCTCAACGAAATGCAGGCGGCCTTGCGGGAGGCGCTGTCCCGCCGGGGAGGGGTTGGCTAGCCGGTTCCGGTCAGCACCACGCCATGGCGGAACGCACGCTTCATTTTGACAACGCCCGCGAAGCGCAGGATTTGACGGGGCCGCGGGGGGACTACCTGCCGCCCATGGAGGAGGCGTTCGGGATTCAGGCGGTCACGCGCGATCTCTGGCTCAAACTGGAGGGGCCGGCGGACAAGGTGGCTGCTGCGTCCGCCTTCGTGGACAGCCTGCTGCGCGCCCGCAATTCAGGCCTGGCCCTGAACCGGCATGCGGTGGATTACGCCCGGCAGGCGCATGTGGACGGGCGGGGAGCCGAACTCGACAAATTCATGGGCCTGCGCATTGATGTCGCGCCCGGCCGGGCGCCGGTTTTTCCGCGCACCTTCGGGCAGGCGGCGTTCATCGAGACCATCCGCGGCAGCGAGCTGACGTTCGGGCTGGGGCCGGCGGGCACCGGCAAGACCTGGCTGGCCATGGCCATGGCCGTGTCGGCTCTGCTCCAGAACGAAGTGTCGCGCATCATCCTGACCCGGCCCGCGGTGGAGGCCGGGGAGGCGCTGGGATTCCTGCCCGGCGATTTGCAGCAGAAAATCCTGCCCTATCTGCGTCCGCTCTACGATGCGCTGCACGAGATGATGCCGGCGGAAGACGTGCCCGGCCTGGTGGAGCGCGGCGTGATTGAAGTGGCGCCGCTGGCCTACATGCGCGGCCGCACGCTGAACCGGGCCTTTGTCATCCTGGATGAAGCCCAGAACACGACCCGCGAGCAGATGCTGATGTTCCTGACGCGCCTGGGATTCGGCTCCAAGGCCGTGGTCAACGGCGACTTGACGCAGGTGGATCTGCCGCCGCACAAGATGCCGGGGCTGCTCGAGGCGGAATTTCTGCTGCGCAAGGTGCCGGGGGTGGGGGTGGTGCGGCTGACCGCCGCCGATGTCGTGCGCCATCCGCTGGTTCAGCGCATCATCGATGCCTACAAGGGGCGCGAGCGCGGTGCCGGCAACGGGGAGGCTTCGTCGTGAAATCCCGCGTCCGCAAGAAGGCCCCGGCGTCGAAACCGCGGCCGGTCCGGCCGTCGGGAGCCCCGCGCCGCCGCGGCTGGAATGCCGTGATCAATTTCCTGATCCTGGCCGCGGTATGGCTGACTGGGGTTGTGCTGCTGCATTTCGGCGGGCCGCGGCGTCATGTGGGCCTGGCCGAAGGCCAGCGCGCGCCTGCCACCGTCGTGGCGGCCGTGGATTTCGACTGCGACAGCCTGGCCGCCACCGAACTGCTGCGACGGCAGGCCGCCGAGGCCGTGGTGCCGGTGTTTTCCATCCAGATGGGCCCGCTGCAGGCCGCGTGGCGCACCCTGGACAAGCTGGCGGGCCGCGCGGTCAGTTTGCGGCGCGACATCGAACAAGCCGCGCAGCAGGGCGCCGCCGGGCCGATTCCCGATGCCGCGGCCGCGGCCGCCCGCCTGGAAACCGGATTGACGGTGGCCGCGGACCTGCTGGGTGTGCTGCTGCCCGGCGGGGATCTGGTCCAGTTGTTCCCCGGCGGCCGCGAAATGGATGCGCTGGCGGCGCTGAAGGAAAGCCTGCAGGAAGTCTGGCTGGCCGGCATCCTGTCGGATGCGGACCGCGAGTCGGGATTTCAGGGCATGGTGCCGGCCGGGACGATCGATCTGCTGGTGAAAAACGGCGACGAGCCGGAGCGGTTCCGCCGGGTGCCGCTGGCGGATCTGGCCTCCGTGCCCGAGGCCCTGGCCGCCTACGTCGAAACCGCCCGCCGGCGTCTGGGCGAACTGGAGGTGGAGGTTCCCGCCCGTACGCTGGAGGAACTGGTTCGTTCTTCCATGCGCCCCAATCTGGACTACAATCCGAGGCCGACCGAGGAACGCCGGACGGCGGCCCGGCGCGCCGTGCCGCCGTCGCGCATGACCGTGCGCGCGGGCACGACGCTGATGGAGGAAGGCGACACCGTCACGCCGCAGATCGTCGCCATGGTCGAGGCCTACAACCAGCGCATGGCTGCGCTGGAATCCCCCCGCGACCGGCGCCTGAAGCGGCTGGGCGATTCCGTCCTGCTGCTGATGGTGCTGGCGTTGTCCGCGGCGTGGCTGCACGGCACGCAGCCGGGCGCGTTTGCCAAACCCCGCCGGAAGCTCTACCTGACCGCGCTGGGGCTGCTGGCCCTGGCGCTGGCCAGCGCCTACCGCCACGTATCGGCCGGCCTGAACTGGATTCCGCCGTGGCTGGCGCCCTTTGCCATGCCCATCGCGCTGCCCGCGGTGCTGGCGGTCCTGATCCTGGGCCCCCGGTACGCGCTGGTTGTCGGCCTCTGGAGCGCGCTGTCCGCCGCGCTGATCTTCGACCGCAGTTTTGAACTCCTGCTGCTGGGGCTGGGCGGCTCAACACTGGCGGCACTGCTGCTGCGCCAGGTGCGCAAGCGGTCGCAGGTGATGCGCGCCGGGCTGGCGCTGGGGCTGTTCGATGCGGTCCTGGCCCTGGCAATGGCCGCCATGATCCGGCATCTGCCTGCCACGTTCCTGGTTCAGATGGGCACCGGCCTGGCCGGCGGCGTCGCCACCGCCGTCTTCGCCCTGCTGCTGCTGCCCGCGATGGAATGGATGTCCGGGCATACCTCCGACATCACGCTGCTGGAGCTGACCGACATGAGCCACCCGCTGCTGCAGCGGCTGGCGATGGAAGCCCCCGGCACCTACCACCACAGCCTGCTGGTGGGGGCCATCGGACAGGCGGCCGCAAACCGCATCGGCGCCAACGGGCTGCTAGTGCACGTCTGCGCCAATTTCCACGACATCGGCAAGCTGTCGAAGCCCGAATTTTTCAACGAAAACCAGCGCGGGGGCGAGAATCCCCACGACAATCTTTCGCCCAGCATGAGCGTGCTGGTGATCCAGTCGCACGTGAAGGAAGGCCTGACGCTGGCCAAGCGCCACAAGCTGCCCCGGCCGGTGTGCGAAGGCATTGCCAGCCATCACGGCACCGCGCTCACCTCCTACTTCTACCAGCTTGCCCGCCGCTCCCTGCAGGAAGCCGGCCTGGCCGAGGATTCGGGACTCGAGGCCTCCTTCCGCTATGAAGGGCCCCGGCCCTGGACCCGCGAACTGGCGGTCCTGATGCTGGCCGACACCGTGGAAGCCGCCTCGCGTTCCCTGGAGAAGCCCACGCCCAACCGCATTGCCGAGATGGTCGAAACCCTGATGCGCGACAAGCTGCTGGACGGCCAGCTGGATCTCTGTCCGCTGACGCTCGAGGATCTGCATGCCATCCGCGATTCCTTTGTGTTTTCGCTCTCCAACATCCTGCATGGAAGGAGCCCCTATCCCCGTGAAGATCAGCCTGCACAACCGTCAGCGGGCGCTGCCGGTGCAGCCGGCGGCGCTCCGGCGGCTGGTCCGGGCGCTGGCGCGCCGGGCGTTTCCCCCTGACGCCCCGCCCCCCCCGGGCGAACTCGCGGTGCTGCTGGTGGATGACGCCGCCATGCCGGACTACAAGGCCGGCTGTTTCGGCGCGCGCCTCCAGACCGACGTGGTGGCGCAGGCCTATGCCGCCCTGCCGGGCGTGGCGCCCGCGACCGCCGAGATGATTGTGAACGCCGAGCGCGCCCTGGCCGAGGGCCGCCGCCGGGCCGGCGGTCCCGCCCGCGAACTTGCGCTCTATCTCGCCCACGGCCTGGACCATCTGGCCGGCGCCGACGACGACACGCCGGCGCGCCGCCGCGCGATGCGACGGCGCGAAACCGCCTGGCTCGATGCGGATCCCGCCGCGTGGGAGGGCATCACCGGCCCATGATCCTGAAGGACGAGGCCATTGCGCTGCGGCTGCATCCCTACGCCAACACGTCGCGGATCGTGGTCTGGCTGTCGCGCACCCACGGCAAGCTGGCCACCCTGGCCAAGGGCAGCCAGCGCGACCGCAGTCCTTTTCTCGGACAGGCCGACCTCTTCTACACCTGCGAAATCCTGTTCTACGCCCGCGAGACCCGTCATCTGCACATCCTGAAAGACTGCACGCCGCGGGACATCCGCCCTGCGTTCCGGACGGACTGGAAGGCCTGCGCCGCCGCCTCTTATGCCGCCGGACTGCTGGACCGCGCGATGCCCTTCGGTCCCGCCCCCGCCGGACTCTACGAGCTGTTGTCCGCCACGCTGGAACGGCTGGCCGTCCGGACGCCCGGCCCCGCGTTCATTCCCCGGCTCGAGCTGCTGCTGCTGCATGAACTGGGGCTGGCCCCCCGCTGGGACGTCTGCTACCGCTGCCGGGCCGATTTGAACGGCGAGGCCCCGGCCCGGCTCGATGCGGCCCATGGCGCCCTCCAGTGCGAATCCTGTGCGGCCGGCCGCGGCCGTCCGGTGGCGCCCGCCGTCCGGCAGGCCATCCGCGGCATGCTTTCCGGTCAGCTCCCGCCATCGCTGCCCGAGCGCGTGTTCCGGGAAGTCCGCGACCTGATGGGCGGCCTGCTGGAGCATCACGCCGATCTCGACAACCGTTCCCGCGAAGTGGCCTTCCGCATTCCGGCCGCCGGGTGACGGGGAGCCTGCGCGCCGTCCGTCGGCCAGCCGTGGTGCAATGGGCCGGCCCGTTCGTTGAAAAATCACGGGAAAGCGCAGGGCTTGCCGGAGAGAACCGCACGGGGATATCCTGGGGGGCATGAAGGCATCCTGGCAATGGAAGGAAGAGGGGGAGCTGAGCCGGAAGTTCAGCGACCGGGCGGAAGTGGCGGCGTACGACGAGCGGCACGGCCGGTTCCGGGACATCGAAGGGGAGGTGGCGGCGGCCCTGGCGGGGCTCGGAGCGGGGCCGGGGCAGGTCGTGGCGGATTTTGCCTGCGGCACCGGGGCGTTTGCGCTTCGCGCCGCGCGCGTCTGCCGCCGGGTGCTGGCGATTGATCTGTCGGCGGAGATGCTGGATTACGTGGCGTGGCGCGCGCGCGAGGCGGGACTGGACAACATCGTCTGCCTGCGCGGCGGCTTTCTGACGTACGTCCATGAAGAAGCGCCGGTGGATGCGATGCATACCAGCCTGGGCCTGCACCATCTGCCGGACTTCTGGAAGGCGAAGGCGTTGGCCCGGCTGGCGGAGATGATCCAGCCCGGCGGGCGGCTGCATCTGATGGATGTGGTGTTTCAGCCGGAAAACCTGGAGACGAACATCGGGGCCTGGCTGGGCCAGTCCGAGGCTCAGGGCGGACCGGAAGTGGCGGAAAGCATTCGCACCCACCTGTCCCGCGAGTATTCCACCTATGACTGGATTCTGGAGGGTCTGCTGGAACGGGCCGGATTCCGGATTGACCAGGCGACCTCAAAGGGCGGAGTGCTGGGAGACTACTTCTGCACCCGGGCGGGATAAGCGACATTCCGCGCCAGTTCTTCTTCCCTGCGATTTTTATAGTTATTGCAATAACTATAGAGCTGGACTGGCAGGCGGTTTGTCTCGGTTATAATTATAAGCGAGACAGATTGCTGAGGGTTGAGTGAACCGGTTCTTTCCGGATTTTCCATGGCATGGAAAAATTCCGGCGCGGGTTTCCACGGCATGGAAAATCCTGCTGAAGCGGGGCAGCCGGTTTTCCACACCGTGGAAAATCCGGATGTTCCGATGTGGGGGGGCATCTGCGATGGGGTGTATCCGTGGCGTCAGAAGAACGGAACGGCTTGCCTTCGTGGCACGCGGCTCCTGTCGCGTGCGGGGGATAGGATTTGCGCGGGACGGGAGCCCCGCGCTACGAGCGCCCATTCTGCCGACACCCAATCGCAGATGCGCCCCGATGGGGGGGACCACAAGCCGCTTGAACGGAAGGGGGGCATGGGGGATACTTTGCGGGCATGAGGCTGTTTGACACCCATGCGCATTTTGACGGTTTCGCGGCGGAGGGGACCGTGGGGGAGGTGCTGTCGCGCGCTTGGGCGGCGGGGGTGGAGCGCATCTGCGCGGTGGGCAGCTCGGAGGCATCGAACGAACTGGTGGCGGGTCTGGCGCAGGCGCATCCGGACCGGATCGCGGCCGCGGTGGGATATGACCGCGACCAGACGGACAAGCCGCGGGATGCCGGGCGGCTGGCGGAACTGGCCGGGCAGCCGGGCGTGGCGGCCATCGGGGAGATCGGGCTGGATTACTACTATTCCGCGGAGACGGCGCCGGCGCAGCGGGCGCTGTTCGGGGAGATGCTGGCGCTGGCGCTGGAGCGGAGGCGGCCGGTGATTGTCCACAGCCGGTATGCGGACGACGATACGGCGGCAATGCTGGGGGAGTTTTCCACGGCGTGGAAAAAAAGTTTCCACACCATGGAAAACCCGCCGCCGCCGGGGATTCTGCATTGCTTCACGGGGGATGCGGCCTTTGCGGAGAAACTGCTGGCGCTGGGTTTTTTCATCAGTTTCAGCGGGATTGTGAGTTTCAACAATGCGGAACCGCTGCGGGAGGTGGCGCGGGGGATTCCGGAGGACCGGCTGCTGGTGGAGACGGATTGCCCGTATTTGACACCGAAGCCGTTTCGCGGGAAAGTGAACGAGCCGGCCTACGTGGCGCGGGTGGCGGAGGTGCTGGCCGAGGCGCGCGGTGCGGCGCCCGAAGCGCTGGCCGAGGCGACCTTCGCCAATGCGGCGCGCGTGTTCCAATTGGAAGGATGAGCATGAACGAGAACAAGAAGCGGTGTGCCGTCGGCGTGGACTTCGGCGGGACGTTCGTGAAGATGGCGCGGGTGGCGGAGGACGGGACCATCGGGGCGCGGGCGAGTTTTGCGACCACGGATCTGAAGGGGGTGGAGGGCTGGCTGGACGAGGTGGAGCGCCATGCCTTCGCGCTGATGGCGGATTTGCCGGGGGACATGGAATGGGCGGGGGTCGGGGTGGGGGTGCCGGGATTTGTGGATTTTGCCAAGGGATTTGTTCACGACCTGACGAATGTGCCGGGCTGGACGGCGGTGCCGCTGGCGGAACGGCTGGGGCGGCGTTTCGGGCAGGTGGTGCGGGTGGACAACGATGTGAATGCGATGGCGGTGGGTGAATGCACCTACGGGGCGGGGCAGGCCTATCAGCATGCGGTGTTCCTGACGCTGGGCACGGGAGTGGGCGGCGGCCTGCTGATCAACAACCGCCTGTACCGCGGGGCGTATTCGATGGCCGGGGAAATCGGCCATGTGTCCATTGATCTGAACGGGCCGGCGTCGCCGATGGGCCGGGGGGGGGTGGAGCAGTACGTGGGCAACCGGCGGATCGCGGAGCGCGCCCTGAAGGAGATGGACGGCGGCCGGGCCAGTTCGATCCTGGAGCGGGCGGGCGGCAAGCGCGAGGCCGTGACCCCGAAGGTGATCTGCGAGGCGGCGGAGGCGGGCGATGAACTGGCGCTGGAGATTTTCGATTTCACGGCGGACTGCCTGGCGACCATGATGGCGTCGGTGGCCTATCTGCTGCAGCCGCAGGCGTTCATCATCGGCGGCGGGGTGTCCGCCGCCGGGCCGATCCTGTTTGATCCGCTGCGGCGGCACTTGAACGAGCGGCTGAATCCGCATTTCGCGGACAAGCTGGTGATCAAGCGGGCGAAGCTGGGCAACGATGCCGGGGTGATCGGGTCGGCGGCGCTGACGTTTCTGGAATAGGCGGAGGGATCGCGAATGCGCCGGGGCTGGAAAAACAAGCGGGTGGGGCTGGCGCTGGGGAGCGGCGGGGCGCGCGGGTGGGCGCATCTGGGCGTGCTGGAGGTATTGCAGGAAAACGGGGTGGAGGTGCACTGCGTGGCGGGCACCAGCATGGGGGCGGTGGTCGGTTCGTTTTTCGCCGCCGGGCGCGAGCCGGCGCTGCGCGAGTTGGCCGCGGATCTGGACTGGAACCGGCTGCGGCAGTTTTTCTGGGAGATTTCGCTGTCGCGCAGCGGCCTGACGGATGGCCGGCGGCTGCTGGAAGAGACGGCCAAGCTGCTGGGGCACCGGGAATTCCGGGAGTTGGACATTCCGTTCCGGGCGGTGGCGACCGATCTGGCGGGCGGGGCCGAGGTGGTGTTGTCGTCAGGGGACATGCTGCAAGCGCTGCGCGCGAGCATTTCCATCCCGGGGCTGTTTTCGCCGGTCCGTATCGGCCGGCGGCTGCTGGTGGACGGCGGGCTGGTGAATCCGGTGCCGGTGAACGTGGCGCGGGACATGGGGGCGCAGGTGGTCCTGGCCGTGGATGTATCGCAGGGCATTCGGGAAGACGAAGCCGTCCGGACAGAAGCGGAGGCCTCAGATGGGGATGTCCCGGTCGGGCCGTTGCGTCTGCCGCGGAAGACCGATGAGGAAGAGGCCGCCAGTCCCATGCAGGTGCTGGAGAATTTCTTTGATGACGTGGAGAAGAAGATGCGGCGGCTGAAGGCGTCGTGGCGGGCGCGGGAAACCAAGCCGGACATGCTGGAGGTGCTGGTGCGGTCGGTGCGGATCATGGAGGCGCAGATTGCCCGGACGCGGCTCGCGGCGGAGCCGCCGGACGTGCTGATCGAGCCGAACGTGGGCGGCATCGGGACGCTGGATTTTCAGCGGGCGAAAGAGGCGATAGCTGCCGGCCGCGCCGCCGCGGAGAAGGCGTTGTCATGAGCCGGATCCGGACGGAAGCCAAAATCCGGAGAACCGGGATTGGGGAAAAGGGGTTGGAGGGCAGACTCTGCCGGAGGCGACACCCATGATGTGGAAACCCGATTGGTCCAAGCTGGTCATCTATCTCGTGATACCCGTGGTACAGACGGGGGGAATGGCGGCGATGTATTTTTCGGGCGATCCGGCGGCGCAGCGGCTGGTGGCGCCCAAGCTGCCGCCGCTGGACAGTCATTCCTGGCGGGAGTTCGGCCTGTTGGAGAACGGACAGGCTCTGCTGCTGGCGGCCATGGTGGCGACGCTGGCGGCGGGGGCGCGGCGGGCGCGGGAACGGCGGGTGCGCGCCGGGTTTGTCCTGGCGGCGCTGTTCACGCTGTTCATCCTGCTGGAGGAAATCGATTACGGGAAGCACTGGCGGGATTACGCGGTCTGCGAGGAGTCGATCGAGTGGTTCCGGCCGGTGCCGCACGGGGAATGGAATCCGCTGGAAGAGAAACGGGCGCAAGGGGCGTCTTTCACGGTGCATCACCACCATCTGACGACGGAATTCAAGCTGGGGGGGGATCTGCTGCTGATTGCGCTGTTCGTGGTGCTGCCGCTGGCGGCGCCGCGGGTGCGCAACCGCTGGGTGCGCTGGGCGGCTCCGTCGAGGTATGCCGTTCTGACCGTGATCGCCATGCTGCTGACGAGCCAGGCGGTGCATGCGGCCGGGCGGTCGCTTCGGCACCGCTATCGAGTCGAGGTGCGCCGGGGAGAGGTGCCGCAATGGGAGCTGGGGTCGCTGGTGAACAACCTGTCCGAGTTCCGGGAATTCAACGCGTACTACCTGTATGCGGTGTATTTCGCGGTCCTGGTGTTCCGCCGCCGCCTGCCGGGGGCGGCCGACGCAAACGAGCCAGCCCGGGGGGCTGGCTCGCGGGGGGATTGAATCCGGCGCGGCGCCGGATGGGGAGGTTCTATTTGGCGGCGGCCTTGCGCAGGGCGGCGCCGGCGCGGGCCTTCTTGCGGACGGCCGTGTTCTTGTGGATGATGCCTTGCTTGGCGGCCTTGTCGAGGGCCGAGCAGAAGGCGCGGTAGGCCTCGGGGGTCTTGGGATCGGCCGGGGCGGCCAGCGAAGCCACCAGTCCCTTGCGGAGGGACTTGATTTCCGTCTTTTTCTTCACGTTGCGCCGGCGGGCCTTCTCGGACGTGCGGACGCGTTTCTCGGCGCTCTTGATATTGGGCATGTTATTGACTCCTCTTCCAATTCAAAAAAGTCCGGCCAGTGTAGCGGGGAGGGGCGGGATGTCAACGGTTTTTGCGGGTGAAGCGATTCTTTGGGTTGCATGGCGGGGGGTGGGGCTGGCATAGTGCGCGGGCAAGGCGTTTTGATGGCGGCCCCAGAAGAAGGAGTCTGAAGATGGCGGAACTGAATTACGGATTGTCGGAGCTGGCGCAGGAAATCCGCGGCATGGTGAGGGAATTTGCGGAGACGCGGGTGAAGCCGGTGCGGGCGGAGCTGGACGAGGAGGGGCGCTTTCCGGCGGAGATTCTGCGGGAACTGGGCAAGATGGACCTGATGGGCCTGTACATTCCGGCGGAGTACGGCGGGACGTTCGAGGGCGACAGCCTGCCCAACATCATCGCGGTGGAGGAGCTGAGCCGGATCTGCATCGGGGTGTCGGTGTCGTATGCGGCCAACGGGCTGGGGGCGGACCCGATTCTGATCGGGGGCAGCGAGGCGCAGAAGAAGAAGTACCTGCCGCCGCTGGCCAGCGGGGAGAAGTGGGCGGCCTATGCGCTGACCGAGCCGAACGCGGGATCGGACGCGGGCTCCATCCGCACGACGGCGGTCAAGAAAGGCGACAAGTACGTGCTGAACGGCACGAAGCAGTGGATTACCAACGGGGGCGAGGCGGACATCTACACAGTGTTTGCGGTGACGGACAAGGCGCGCGGGGCGCGGGGCGTCAGCGCGTTCATCGTGGAGAAGGGGACGCCGGGCTTCAGCTTCGGCAAGAAGGAGAACAAGCTGGGGATCCGGGCGAGTGCGACGCGCGAGCTGATTTTCGAGGACTGCGAGGTGCCGGCGGAGAACCTGATCGGGCGCGAAGGGACGGGGTTCATCTGGGCGATGAAGACGTTCGACGTGTCGCGGCCGGGGATTGCGGCGCAGGCGGTGGGGCTGGCGCAGGGCGCGCTGGACGAGGCCGTGGCCTATGCCAAGGTGCGCGAACAGTTCGGGCGGCCGATCATCGCCAACCAGGGTCTGAGCTGGATGCTGGCCGACATGGCCACGAAGGTGGAAACCGCCCGGGCGCTGACCTATGCGGTGGTGAAGACCATTGACGCGGGATCGAAGGACTACTCGAAATTTTCGGCGATGTGCAAGATGTACGCGTCGGACGCGGCGATGCAGGTGGCGACGGACGCCGTGCAGGTGTTCGGCGGCTACGGATACATGAAAGAGTATCCCGTCGAGAAGATGATGCGCGACGCCAAAATCCTGCAGATTTACGAGGGGACGAACCAGATCCAACGGGACATCATCGGGCTGGCCCTGAACAAGGAATACGCGGCGGCGGCCCGGAAATAGGGGGGGGCGGCCCGTCCGCGGAGGAAACGATCGCATGCATATTGTCGTTTGCGTCAAGCAGGTCCCGAACACCACCCAGGTCCGGATCCATCCGGAAACCAACACGCTGGTGCGCGACGGGGTGGAGTCGGTCATGAATCCCTTCGACGAGAACGCGCTGGAAATGGCGCTGCAGCTCAAGGAGAAGCATCCCGGAACGAAGGTGACGGCGCTGACGATGGGGCCGGCGCAGGCGGCGGCCGTTCTGAAGGAGGCGGTGGGGCGCGGGGCGGACGAGGTGATGCTGCTGTGCGACAAGGCGTTTGCGGGGTCGGACACCTGGGCGACCAGCTATGCGCTGAGCCGGGCGATCGGCACGCTGGAGCCGAAGCCGGACCTGGTGCTGTTCGGCAAGCAGGCGATTGACGGCGACACGGCGCAGGTGGGGCCGGGGGTGGCCGACTGGCTGGGGCTGCCGTGCATTACCTATGCCTTTGGCATCGAGATCGCCGGCGGCCAGGCGGTGGTGCAGCGGGCGTTTGAAGACGGCTATGAACGGATGGAGGTGGCGCTGCCCTGCGCCCTGACGGTGCTGAAAGAAGCCAACGTGCCCCGGATGGCATCGCTGCGCGGGAAGATGGCGGCCAAGAAGCTGGAGATTGCGCCGGTGACGGCGGAGCAGATCGGGGCGGATCCGGCCCGGATCGGCCTGACGGCGTCACCGACGCGGGTGGTGAAGATTTTCTCGCCGCCGCCCAAGACCGGCGGGGTGAAATGGCAGGGCGAGGAGCCGGCCGCGATGGCCCGCCGGCTGGTGGAGGCGCTCCGCGAGCGCCAGGTGATCTAGGAGAGCAAGGGCATGGCGCTGAACATTGATTTGGAAGTGTGCACCGGTTGCGGAGCGTGCGTGGCGGTGTGTCCGTTCTGCGCGCTGACGCAGCGGGCGTCGGACGGCAAGGTGGAGGTCAACGAGGCCTGCACGGCCTGCGGGGCGTGCGTGGAGGTGTGTCCGGTCGGGGCGCTGTCGCTGGCGGCGGCGCCGGCGGCGCCGGCCGCGGCGGCTCCGGGGGAATTCCGCGGGCTGTGGGTGGTTGCCGAGCAGCGCGGGGGGCGCCTGCAGGAGGTGGCGTTTGAACTGCTGGGCAAGGGCCGCGAACTGGCGGATCAGCTGGGCGTCAGCCTGGGAGCGGTGCTGCTGGGTCACGGGGTGGGCGATTGCGTCGCGCCGCTGTTCGAACACGGCGCGGACCGGGTGTACGTGGTGGATCACCCGGCGCTCGAAACCTACACGTCCGAGCCGTATGCCGAGGCGATGAGCGAACTGATCCGCCGGCACAAGCCGGAAATCGTGCTGGCCGGAGCCACCAGCATCGGGCGCGGATTCATCGCCCGCGTGGCCATCCAGGTGAATGCGGGGCTGACGGCGGATTGCACGGAACTGGCGGTGGAACCCGAGTCGCGTCAGCTGCTCCAGACGCGGCCGGCGTTCGGCGGCAACATCATGGCGACGATCCTGTGCCCGAATCACCGGCCCCAGATGGCCACGGTGCGGCCCAAGGTGTTTGCCCGGCCGGCGCCCGAAGCCGGACGGACGGGCGAGCGGATGGACGAGACGGTGGAGTTGAAAGCGCCGGTCGTCCGGGTGCTGGAGACGGTCAATGCGATGCAGAACGAAGTGAATGTGGCGGGGGCGGAGTTCATCGTGACCGGCGGCCGCGGGGTGGGGGGGGCGGAAAACTTCAAGCTGCTGGCGGACCTGGCGGACGCGCTGGGCGGCGCGGCGGTGGGGGCGAGCCGGGCCGCGGTGGATGCGGGCTGGATTTCCAGTTTCCATCAGGTGGGCCAGACGGGCAAGACCGTGCGCCCCAAGATTTACATTGCCTGCGGCGTATCCGGCCAGATCCAGCATCTGGTGGGGATGAGCAGCAGCGACACGATCATTGCGATCAACAAGGATCCCGACGCACCGATTTTCGACGTGGCGGACATCGGCATCGTTGGGGATTTGTTCGAGGTGGTGCCGGAACTGATCAAGGCCCTGCGGCAGTGAATGGGACTGCGGGATTGTTATAAAATGGTTAAAGAAAAAATTCCCGGGCCCTTTTGCTTGTCAGCCGGCGGGGCCTCTGGCAGAATGTTTCCGTATGTATATGGGATCGAGGGCAATCCTTCACCTGAAGGGAGAAAAGTGATGAGGCGAGCAGCAAGTGGGATTCTGGCCGGGCTGATGATGATGCTCTTTATGGGAGCGTGCGCGTCCTGGAACGTGGATGTGAGCCGTCTGCAACTGGGCATGGAGCCGGAGGCCGTTCAAGAGGCGATCGGCAAGCCGTTCACGATCCGCGCGGCGAAGGTGTACGAGAGCGACCAGTGGACGGAGGTCTGGGAATACCTGCCGCCGATGTTCACCTGGACGCCGAAGACGTATTGGGTGTATTTCGAGGATGGCAAGGTGGTTCAGTGGGGCGAGCCGGGGGATTTCACCGGATCTTCCTCCACCGTTCGCGAATACAGTCCCAACAAGAGCGCCCGGTAAGGGGAGCCCCGTCTGTCCGGGTGGTGGTCAAGCAGACGGGGTGACGCCGCCCGGCAAACGGCCCGGTGATGCAAATGCCTTTTCCAACTGGCGGAATGCGGCGCCTTCGCGTGATGCGGGGGCGCTGGGTTTCGTTTGGCGGCAGGCTGTGGCTTCTGCTGGTTTGTCTGGGGCTGGCCGGGCCGGTTCGGGGCCAGACACTGCGGCTGGGAAATATTGACCTTTTTTTGACCGGCCGGGTAGAGCTGGGCTACGAAAGCAATCTGGACGGAGCATATCCCGAAGAAGAGGATCCGGTGTACGAAAAGGGGGATTTCTACTGGAGCCCGGGACTGACCCTGCGTTCCTCGCCTGTGGCGATGCGGCCGACCACCACCCTGAATTTCGGCGCGGCCTACGAATATCTGGATTACTTTCAGCGTAGCGACGAAGACACGGAGACGTACGAAGCGACCGTGAATTTCCAAACGGTTTTGCCGCGGATCACGCTGGGCGGCAGCGGAATGGCCTCCCGGGAAATCGACGCGTCGCAGGATTCGACCTACCGGCCCGGAGGATACAAACGGGATCCCATGCAGACCGTGGAGGGGAATGTTTTCCTGAACTGGAATGTCGGCAAGCTGCGGGTGGAGACCCATGCGGATTATTCGAGCGAACGCCATGACAAAGAGGAATACCAGCCGGGCGATCAGGATGAGACGACGTTGTTCGGCGGGATCTACTGGGACGTGTTTTCCTGGGGGAGCCTGTATTATTCCTGGGAGAACACGGTTACGGAAATGACGCAGACCGGAGAAGAAACGGATGAGACCACTCAGAACGTCGGTTTGTCGGGGGCCGTTCCGCTGAGCTGGCTTCGGCATCCGAAGATCACCTATTCCTTTGGCTTTGAGTACGAGGAAGTGGAGACGGCGGACGGGGAAAGCCAGGATCCCACCTGGGAGCCGACCCATACCATTTCGGTAATGGATGAGCTGCAGTTGTCCAAGAGCGTGAATCTGTCCTTTTCCGCCAGCTGGGAGGACACCTGGACCGGCGACGAAGTGTCCTTGTCCAACAACAGCGAGGAAGACGACGAGGTCACGTTTGAGTATAACGTGGAGCTGAGCCAGCAGCTGGGCCCGCGGGCGCAGCATGCCGTCAGTTTCACGCAGGAGCCGCGGGACACGTTCGGGTCCACGGCCGACACGGAAACGACCACGTACGGCTACACCTTCGGCATCAAGGATATCCTGTTCTACGGTCTGAGCGCGGGTTTCTCGGCGGAATACGAATTGAGCACGCCGCTGGACGGGGACGAGGAGACGGAAAAAACGACCACGATGGATGTGTCGCTGGGACATTCCCGGCAGCTGTCCCGCCGCCTGAGCCGGACGCTGGCGTACACCTATACCTGGGAGAACTCGAATTTTCACGACGACGGCGCCAAGGAAGAGCATGTCGTGACGTATGGGCTGGACTATCAGTTCTGATGATTTCGGCGGGGGGGTGGTGGATGGGAATCAGGAATTCCGCCATTGTGTCACGGGACGTTTCCGTGTAAGGTTTCCCGACGATATGAGCATGGTTCGAACGATATGCAATACAGGGGCTTTCCGGCGAAGGCTGGTGGGGGTTCTGGTGCTGCTGGGGGCCGTGCTGTCCGGGGCCCAGGAGGCACGGGACCGGGCGGAACGCCAAATTCTGGCCGGCGACCGGCTGAATGTCAGTGTGCAGGAGCAGCCGGACATGTCCCGGATCTACCCGGTGGCGGGGGATGGTTCGATTGACTTTGGCTTTGCCGGGCGGGTAGTGGTTGCCGAACTGACGCCCGATGAGGCGGAAAAGCGGCTGGAAGGGGTGCTGGAGAGCAGCTATTTCAAGGAAGCCAATGTCAGCATCTCCATCGCCAATTTCGTGGAGGGGGATGTCCTGATCACCGGGGCGTTGAACAGTCCGGGAACCCTGCCGTTCCGCGGGGATTCCATTCTGACCTTGATGGAGGCGATTGTCCGTTGCGGGGGGCTGGCGGACCGGGCGGCAGGCGACCGGGTGCGCATTCTGCGATGGGTGCCCGGGGGGAGCATGGAGCGCCAGGCCATCGAAGTGAATGTGCAGGCGATGCTGGACACGATGGATTTTTCCAAGGACCAGTATCTGCGTCCGCGGGATATCGTGGTGGTGCCCTTTCGGGGGGAAGAAGAGGGGCGGAACGAATTTCTGGCTCTCGGGGAGGTCAACAAGCCAGGGTTCCATCCGTTCAGCGAAGACCTGGACGTCATCAAGGCGGTGACGCGCATGGGGGGGCTGGGGGAGTTTGCGGACTGGGGCGGGGCCCGGATTCTGCGGTTGCGCCCGACGGGAGACTACTCCGTGGTGCCGTTGGATCTGGGCCGGCTGTTCGGTGTGGCGGACATGAGCATGAATCTGCCCCTGCAGCCGGGCGATATTTTCTTTGTGCCCTCCACGCGCAACGTGGTCCGGGCTCAGGTGTTTCTGCTGGGCGAGGTCAATCAGCGAGGCGCCGTTTCTCTCGGGACCGGCCCCAACGCCACGGTGGCGCGTTTGATTCTCTCGCAGGGGGGGATGACCGATTTCGCCAATGCCGGCCGGGTACAGATCCAGCGGACGGCGCCGGACGGCAGCAAGAAAACCATGGTGGTGGATGTCGGGCGGATTTTGAAACAGGGGACATTCGAAGAGGATGTGCCCCTGCAGGACGGCGATGTGGTGATTGTACCCGAAAAAGGATTGCTGGGGCTTTGAGATGCGCGACATGATCCAGCGGCCGGATGCCGGCCAGACACCGTCTCCGTCCGGAGAGGGCTCCGCCTCGGAGGCCAAGGGCCTGGACCTCCGGAAGTACTTCTACATCATCGCGAAGCGTTTGTGGTTGCTGCTGCTGTGCTTCATGACGGCTATTGTCATCATGCTGGTCATGATGGCGCGGCAGGTGCCGGAGTACAAGGCCACGGCCAAACTGCACCTGACCCGTTCGGTGGGGCTGCCCAGCAACCTGCAGCAGCAGGATGTGGCGACGATTCTGGGCGATTACGCTCAGACGCAGCGAGGCATCATCCTCAGCCGCGATGTGCTGGACCGCGCCCGGGCCCGCCTGGGTCTCACGCCCCAGGAATTCGGGGCGCGGCACCGGTCTCTGTCTGTGCAGCCGATCTGGCAGACGGCGATCATGAACATCAGTGTGACGGGGCTGGAACCGGCGTTCTGCGCGGATTACGCCAATGCGATTGCCGAGGCCTATGTGGAGTTCAAGGCGGAAGAACTCAGCGGCAGTTCGCAGAATACCGTGGTGGTCCTCTCCCAGCAGGCCAACCGGCTGGCGGAGGAAATCGCCCGGATGGAGGGGGATGTGCTGGCGTTTGTGCGCGAAAACAGCGTGATTGGCATTCAGGAGCGGGGCAATATCGCCGCCAGCCTGCTGGCCAAGTTGTCCAAGCAGGCGGCGGAGTTCCGGACCGAGCGGATGCTGCTGGAGGCTCAGCAGCCGCTGCTGGCCCAGGCATCGGATGAAGTGGTGCTGGCCACTCTGGAATACGGAATTCCCCCGCCAGTCGCGACGGAAGGTTCTACGGGAGGCGACGGCGAGGTATCCGCGGAAAGCGCGGAAGCGCTGATCGAGCATGGACTGGCGGCCCCGCCGCAGTGGAACGCCCTCAAGCGGGAAAACGCCATCCTCGAAGCGCGGCTGATCTCCTACCGGAAGAAATACAAGGATGCCCATCCGCTGATTCAGGAAACCCTGCGGAAGCTCCAGCAGAACGAAGAAGCCATTAAAGTGGAAATTCAGTTTTCTCTGAAACAGTATTACTCCCAGTTGGAGGCATTGAATATCAAGGAGAAGGCGGCCAGCCGGGTGGAACAGCAGTGGGAGGAGCAGGCGCTGGAAATTGATCGAAAGCAAAAGGAATACGAGGGGTTGCAACGCAATCTGTCCCGTCTGCAGCGCCTGTACGATCTGATTTTCAACCGGTTGCAGGAGGTGGACATTTCCGCCGGCATCCAGATGGAGTCGGTTCGCATTCTGGAGCGGGCGCTGGTGCCGGGAGGGCCGGTCAAGCCCCGCAATCTTCAGAGCCTGTTCCTGGCGGCGCTGATCGGTCTGGGCGTGGGCATCGGCCTGATTTTCGCCTTGGAATTCATGGATGATTCCGTCCGGTATCCCGAGGAGATATCCCGGACCTTCGGCGTTCCCTGTCTGGGACTGGTGCCCACGGCTCACTGGAAGCAGGACGGCGAAGACGCCTATTGGGTGGGCAAGGTGGATCCGTCGAGCGGGTTTGCCGAAGCCTATCGCAACATCCGTTCGGCCCTGTTGCTGCGTCCGGACGGCCAGCCGTTCCGGACCCTTACGGTCACCTCATCGGTGCCCAAGGAGGGCAAGACGACCACCAGCGCCAATCTGGCGACCAGCTTCGCCCAGACGGGGCAGCGGGTGCTGCTGGTGGATGCGGATCTGCACCGGGGCGGCATCCATCGCTTTTTCGGACTGCAGGCCGGGCGCGGACTCACTGAAATTCTCCGGGGCCAGGCCGCCCTCGCCGACGTGCTGCAGCCAACGTCGGTTCCGGGGCTGGATTTCATCGGTACGGGTTCGTTTCCCGACAATCCGTCCGAACTGGTTTTGGGGCCTTCCATGCAGATTTTTCTGAAACAGGCGTCTGCCGGGTACGATCTGGTGATTCTGGATGCTCCGCCCGTGCTTGCCGTTTCGGAATCCACGGTGATCGCGTCCCAGACGGATGGCACGCTGCTGACGGTGTGGAGCGGGCGAACGTCCCGCAAGCTGGTTCAGGTGGCGGTTCGGCAGCTGCTGTCCCGGGGTGCCCATCTGGCGGGCTGCATCCTGAACAACCTGGACCTGACGCGTCTGGGCACCTACGGGGCCTACAGTTACTACCACTACTATGGCTATGACTATCGCTACGAAGAGGAGAAACCGGCCTCCGGCTCCGGCGGAGCGGCGACCTGAAGACCGGATCGGCCTGATATGGTTGTGATATTCCACCGAGGCCCCGGCTGGTCCAAACGCCACTTGTTCCTGACGCTGGGAGACTGGCTGATCATCGTGGTTTCCCAGCTGGCGGCCGTATTTCTGCGTCTGGGGCCGGAGGACGGCCTGGACTATCTGCTCCGCCATCTGGGCACCTTTGTCAGCGCCGTGGTGATCTACATGCTGGTGTTCTACGCCGGGGGCATGTACGAGCCTCCGACCCGGGTGCGCCGGACGGATTTCGATTTTCTGCCGTTGATTGTCACCGCCATTGCCGCGGGACTGACCGGGCTTGTCCTCTACACCCGGCCGCAGATGACGCTGGGCCGGGGCATCTGGGCCATTTCCTCGCTGCTGATTCTGATGCTGACCTATGGCCTGCGCCAGTTGTTTCTGGGCATGGTCAAGCGGGGGTTTTTCCTGCGCCGGGCCCTGCTGCTGTGCGATCATCCCGACCGGGCGGCGGATTTGCTGGGGCTGTTGAAAACCAGTCCGGTGTCGCCGTACCATGTGCTGGGACTTGTGCTGTGCGGGGCTCTGCCCCAAAGCGCGTACTCGGGAGAACCGCCCGTCCTTGGCCTGGCCCGCGACCTGCAACAGCTGGTTTCCCGGCACAATGTCGCGACCCTGCTGCTGACGGTTTCCCCCATGCGCAGCCACGAACTGCTGCCGCATCTGCGCCCCCTGCGCTATGTCGGCGCGGAAATCATGGACTACGTGTCGCTTTCCGAGGAACTGGCCCGGGAGATTCCGCTGGCGCACATCAATGACGAATGGCTGATGACCGCGGCGCTGAACAGTTCCGTGCTGCAGATCCGCAAGATCAAGCGGGCCACGGACATTGCGGTTTCGCTGATCGGCCTGATTTTCGGCATTCCGTTGATGATGATCGCCGGCGCGCTGATCAAGCTCACCTCGCCGGGGCCGGTCATCTACCGTCAGAAACGCGTGGGTCTCGGGGGGGAGCCCTATGTGCTGTACAAGCTCCGCACGATGCGGGCGGATGCAGAGAAACACGGCGCGGTGTGGGCGGGGCACCGGGACGCCCGGGTGACGGCCGTGGGCTATTTCCTGCGCAAATGGCGTCTGGATGAAATTCCCCAGCTGATCAACATTCTCAAGGGGGAAATGAGCCTGGTCGGGCCGCGGCCCGAGCGTCCGGAATTCACGGACAAACTGGCTGCTTTCATCCCGTTCTATAACGAGCGGCATCTGGTGCAGCCCGGGCTGACCGGCTGGGCGCAGGTCCGCTATCCCTACGCCGCGAGTTTCGAATCCGCCGCCCGCAAGCTCCAGTTCGATCTCTATTACATCAAGAACATGAGCTTCCTGCTGGACATCGCCATACTCCTGCGGACATTCAAGACCATTCTGGTGGGCCTGCGCCACGACGAAGAGTTCCTGCCGGTGGATGACAAGCTGGAGGAGTGGCTGGCCACGAATGAAACCCCTGCGGACAACCCGCAACCGGATGGAGAGACCCCATGAGCATTGCCTGTGAATTCGAATACGCCAAGGCGGGCAGCCTGAAGGACGCCCTGCGCCTGCTGGCCCGGCGGGTGCCGGGCGGATCCATGCCGCTGGCCGGCGGCACGGACCTGGTGGCCTGGCTGCGCGACGGCGCCGTGGAGCCCGGACAGCTGGTGGACATCAAGGGGCTGGCCGAACTGCGGGGCATCCGGCTCCGGGGCGGCCGGCTGTGGCTGGGCGCCAACACGACCTTTGCCGAGATCGTCGAATCGCCGCTGGTCCGCCGTCATGCGCCGGTTCTGGCGGAGGCCGGCGGCATGGTCGCCTCCGTGGGGGTGCGCAACCGCGCCACGGTGGCGGGCAA
>Ga0116162_10000823_pt1 | contig 21412 bp, 12 predicted proteins | sample AD_UKC105_MetaG_FD_89875 | JGI IMG/M metagenome (GOLD analysis project Ga0116162, IMG submission 89875) | Active sludge microbial communities of municipal wastewater-treating anaerobic digesters from Hong Kong - AD_UKC105_MetaG | ecosystem: Engineered > Bioreactor > Anaerobic > Digestate...
CAACAAGCTGGTTCAGCAGTATGCTGAGGAACTGGACAAGCATGGCCTCAAACCCTGCATTATCAAACCATCGGAGAAGCATGACCCTGAGCGACATGGTGTAAGGATAGCCACCATGCACCGCGTGAAGGGGCTAGAATTCGACACAATGATAATCGCTTCTGCAAACGAAGGGATCATACCGCATCACAAGGCAATCACCGGCAGCGACTTGGTTACAGAGGAAGAAGGCCTGATCTCGGAAAAGGCACTGCTGTATGTTGCTGTTACAAGGGCGAGGCAAAATGTTCTGATAACTGGTTTTGGGGAATTATGCAATCTGGTTAAGGTGAAGTGAGATAGTTCATTTGCACCCATGAGAAAATCTATGAAAGAGCAGAGAAGCATATGATTTCAGGGCTGCCCAACAACGCTAAACTTATTCAGGTATGCCATCGGATCCTACCAGTAATCGCAGATGAAAAGCTTGAGGGCTATTTCAACAAGGATCTAGCGTGGCTGAACGAGAAGTTGGCTAGCTGGGAAACTTCACGAATACGAATTGCACTAATGGGTGTTACAAGCACAGGAAAATCAACCCTGCTAAACGCGATCCTCGGCGGGGATATCCTTCCAAAGGGTGTCCGTCCAACTTCGAATACGCTTGTCGTCTGTAGAAGAGGGAGCACACTTCGCTGTGCGGTGGTTTTCGAGAACGGAAATACCAAGGAGATAAAGGGTTGTGACATCAAAGAGAGGCTATCTGAATACGCTGATGAGAAGACAAATCCGGAGAATGTGCTTGGTGTTCGCGAGATTGAAGTAGAAAGCCCTGATTTTGCATTCGGTGATTCAATTGAGTTGGTAGATACACCTGGTCTTGATGCATATGGTCTTGAAAGACATGAGGCACTTACTTTACAGGTTCTTCTGCCCTCAGTGGATTCAGTGTTGTTCGTAACCACCACAAAGCCGGCTTCAGACAAGAAGATTGCCATGTACCTTGCTCAAGTAAAATCCAGCGGTAAGCAGTTTGTAGTAATTCAGAATAAAGCGGACAGCGTGAAACCAGAACTGGGTCACGGAGGCCTTGTGAGAATGGAGATAGCCGAGGTTCTCATCCAGCGTAAGAACAGATTGAAAAGGCTTTTCAAAGAATGGCTCGGTTCCGAAAACGCCGTACCGATTATTCAGTTATCAGCTCTGAGAGCGATGAGATCTCAGAAAAACGACACGGGTCTTCTTGCCCTTATCGATTCAGTTTCGAAATTCCTGCAGGAGATCGGTCCACAAATTGCATACAACAGATGCCAAACTATCCACCATTGGTTGTCTCAGCTTATCGAGAGAGAGAGTACAAGCAGTCTCGCTGAAAGAGATGAGGTCCTGGAGAAGGAGCTTACAGACATAGAGTCCACCAAAAAACACCTGAAAAAAGTGAGAGATAGAAGTATTTCGATTTTTCAGAAAGCATGTATGGATCATTTTAAGGAGGGCAATGAGCTAAGAAAAAAGCTCAGTTCGATAAGAAGCAACCAGATTAGCCATACCGAAGAATTACTTGAAGAATTAATTGAATGGAATAAGTGTCGTGATTTTGTTACAGAACCTTTTAGGGATTATCAGTTGGCATATTCAACTATTGCCAGCAAGCTTGGAGTAGAGGCCAGAGCGAAGCAACTTCGATTCCCCAGTACACCAAGCGTAGGCAGTTCCAGCAGGTTGTTTGAGGAGAAAGAAATAATAAGGGAGGTTAAGAAAAAAGGTTTTTTTAATGGGCTTTGGAGATTACTTGGAGTTGGAGGAAAGGAGAAGAGAGTAGAACATGTAACAAGAGTTATCAAAGAAGAGTTACTAAGATATAGTGAAGAAGTTATGCGCAGGAAAAAGAAATGGGTGCAGGACTCAGAGCATATCGTCATTGAAGAGATTACCCTGCTGCACAACTCTCTCGTGGATGAGCTCCTTGAGAGGCAAATCATCGTAACCGATAAGCGGGATGCAGCGCTATCAGTTCAAATGAAAATCGAAGCAGCCCGTTCCCTCGAGCCAATAAGAGACAGCCTCTGTGAGTTACTTGAGTCATCACCTGAGCAAAAGGAACAGGATTGGGCTGGTGAGTATTCACCGGAGGAAGTGGATCTAACTTCGAAAAACGTATCGTCGCTCCTTAAGGATTTACTTGTTGTATCAAATCTCATATCTGAAAGGCGTTTCCCGGCTGCACGAGATGTGATCCTCTCACGAGTTGACGCTTGTTCGAAAGGCGAGTCCCATAGGATTCTTGTTACAGGCTTCAGTGTTGATTCGCTTAAGAAGTTCACTCAGAGATTCATGCCGGAGATCCCTGAAAGGGAAATCGCACCTGGAGCACTTCACAATCACGAAGGACTATCTGATTTCGGTGCAACGGACATACTTCTTCTTTCTGAGGGCGATTACAATTTTGATGATGAAAAGATAGAAAGCCCGTCTGTTCTGTTCTTATTGCTGGATGCGGCCAAACCAGGATCAACAAGAAGCGTTCTTCAGAGATCAATCCTTCCAGGTATCATACAGCAGCATAAGAATGTTGTTCTGTGCATTGAGAGCTATGCAGAGATAAGGAATTCAGGGATTGAGACAGAGGTTGAAGCGACGAATGAAATCCTGAAGATCATGGATGATCTGGATTGCAAGGTGATAGGCTGCCTGGTAAACGATGAGAACATCTACCACACTTTCCTACTGGATTACATTCTTCGGAATGGCAAGGAAATAGTCTCATTGCAGGATGAGCAGGATGCCATAAAGGCTGTTGCATCAGGAGAGAATGATATAGGAAATGCGGGACATGCAGGGCAGTTCCTGAGAAAATGGCGTGAGTTCAATCACAGTTGAGATGATGGAGGAACCCGTTGAGAGAAGAAGTAAGGATGATTGTCGACCAGGAGACTGAAGCCGTACTTGGTCGAATAATGGATTCTCTAGGAGATAAATTATCAGTCCTTGAGGGTATTACCAGCGAGTTCAATGCTCTTCGGAAGCACCTTCGCTCAATTGAGGAGCAGAGTCTTAAAAAGCTTGCTGAAAGAATCGACAGCCATGATAAGGAAACTCATTCCAAAGTAGGCGAGCTGCTCTCAACCACCGCGCGTTTAGATGATTTGAAGAAAGTTCTTGAAGATATTAAGAAATTAGATGAGATCGATAATCAGATCAAGAGTCTTCTCTCTGAGCTCTCTAGGATTATCAAGCAGGAAGTGTCGTCCGTAATTACCAAGGTTGAAGAGTCATCTGCTACTCAAACCAAGCAAATGAAAGCAACTGAAGGGCAGCTCTTCGATTCAATCCGAGAGTCCTTAAAGGAGAACTCACAAGAGAATCTTAAACATCTTAATGCTCTTTCCAAAACAACCGCCGATATTCGAGAGGAAGCAGAAGGGAACACTTCAAAATTGAGCAAGAAAATCGAGTCCTTTGGTAGGGATGCTAAAAAAGCGTCGGCTACCAGCCAAAATAGACTTGATTCTCTTAAGACCAGTTTGGCTGAAACCCGTAAGGATCTTGAGCAAGCAAGTCATGAGATCAAGCGCAACAACGACATATTGGAATACTTGAACAGACCCTGGTGGAAGAGACTTTTCGGGAAAGGAAGACCATAATGAAACTTGAGGATCTGCTGCTGGATGAGAAACTCAGTAACCTACTTCAGAAATATGTTAGCCACGATGATGAAGTAGAAATAGCCGAACGGCATGCTATTTGGAGGGGTCGGCTTTCCGCAAAGAGTTTTGTTATTCCTGTAACCGGAGTACAAGGCAGCGGGAAAAGCACTCTTCTGAATGCACTTTTATTCGAAGAACCTGTGCTGCCCATAGACGCAGATGAAACAACATGTGTTCCTGTTGAGATTGTCTGGGCAAGCGAGCCGAGCAGGAATGCCATGGTCGTCTTTGAAAATGGTACTGAGGAGGCGATACCGGCCACACAGGAATCCCTTTCCATGCTTGTAGACAATCAGAACAATCCGGGTAATCAGCTGAATGTAAAGAAAGTCATTCTGGAGTCCTCCTCAAGGCTGCTCAAGAACGGAATAGTTATGGTTGACTTGCCCGGCCTTGGCAGTCTGACACCGGAAAACGCAGAGACAACACATGAATATCTCAAGCAGGCCGTAGGTATACTGTTTATGTTAAGAACTGTTCCTCCAATAACTCAGAGTGAATCCCTTTTCATTAAACTGAATTGGTCGAGGATACCTTCAGCGGTCTTCGCACAGAATCGGTGGGCAGATGAAACCGAAGAGGAGTGTCAGGAAGGAAAATACCATAATATCCTTGTTCTAAAGAGAATTGCAGAGAAGATCTCAGTTGGTAATATAGATGACATTGGCGTTACGGTTGTTAACGCCTACTCTGCCCTGAAAGGTGTTCTTTCGCGAAATCATCAGCTGAGGGAAGCATCAGGATTGAAAGTACTGGAGGAAAGAGTATCAGAGATCGGGGAAAACTGGCCGGAGCTTGTCTCGGTAATGATACTGAATGCTTTGCGGATGGAGATAACGGAATCCGAAGAATTGATCAAGTACGAGATTGGCTTGCTGAACTCCTCCGCCTCAGATGCTGAGAACAGGATGAAGCAGAGAGAAGGAGAATTTAACCGTTACATCGCTAAGGCGAGGGAACGGAAGAAGCAGGCGATTTCAGAAATTAACGAGTTTGAAATAGACGCTAATGATACTGTCGCCGATTGGCGAAGCAAGTCAGGGAAAGACCTTAGAAATACCATGCGCAAGAAGTTGCGTTCAGGCATAGTTGACGGACCGCGTCTTGAAAAAGCACTTATTGAAGAGCAACGGGTGAGACTGGAGGAGATTTACAGTTCAATAACAGATAAGGTATTTGCTTTAACTGATAAGTTGAATGAGACATTCAGTGACATACCAGACTGGAAGCTTTCTAACAGTGAAGAGCTCTTCAGAACCGTACGAAGGAAAGGTCAACCGAAATTAGAGAACCTCTTCCCAAGGGTACTGGGAGCAGGAGGAGCAATTGGCGGTGGAGCTTTAGGTGTGAAAGGTGGTGCAGCTCTGGGCACACTGATAATGCCAGGCGTTGGAACTGTTGTCGGAGGTATAGTTGGCGGAATCATCGGAGGTTTGTTCGGTGGGATTTTCGGTGGAAAAGCCGGCAAAGCCACCAAGAGAGCGATAATGGAACGAAGGGCAAGAGCAATCGAGCCAGCGGTCTTCCAGGCCATCAAAGACTTCGTGTCTGAAAGCTCCCATGAGCTTGAATCACAGATAAACGACTGCGCTGTAGCTCTTACTGGTGCAATAGAGAGCTGGGAAGAGAAGCAAATCAGATCATTCAGGGATGAACTGGATAATTTCAGAAGAGTGATGGACATGAAAGATACCGAACGGAAGCAGACCCGGACACAACTGGTAGATGATCTCAAGACAATTGAACAGTATGCTAATACAGTTAAGGAGGAGTTTTAAATGGCTCCAACTATAACTGAGCTTGCTGATATGGCGAAAGCCATGCAATCGATATGCTGCGAACTGGATGATGAAGAACTGCGACTTGCTTTTCAAGGACTCGAGGAGAGACTCCGCAAACCGCTCTCATTCGTTACGGTATGTGGAGAGACCAGTACAGGGAAGTCAAGTCTGATCAATGGTCTTCTTGGAAGGAGGGTAATTCCGTCATCCGCTTCACCAACAAATGATACCGTTGTTAACATCAACTTGCAGGATAACTCTGAGTTAGAGTTTTGGGCTATCTATAGAAATGGGGCAGAAGAGACCATCAATGAACACCAGTTCAAAGAACTAGTGACCAGTGCCCCCGATAGTCTCCAAAGAATAAGAGTTACACTGAAACCAAGGAGTACAGACTCAAATGGGCTTCAGATCTTTGACACTCCAGGTTACAATTCCGTAATCAATAAGCATGAGGAAGTGTTGCGTTCATTCTTGCCACAGAGTGATGTGGTCATTTTCGTAACCTCTTACCGGGCAGGTTTCGGGCAGGTTGATCAGGATTTGCTGATCACTGTCGATGAAGCTACTGTGGATGATCCTGAGATTCCGGTGTATCTGGTTATCAATCGCACTCCTGTGGATATTGGCTACGATTCGAAGAGGGTAAGGGAAATCGTCTCAAATGCGCGGGACTGTCTGCAAAGAGAACCAAAGGTGTTTCTTGTTAATACTTTCGTTTCAGAGAATGAGATTAATCCTGCTGATAGGACTTTCCTTGTTCCCAAGGCCGATGAGCTCTGGAAAGATGTTACCAGGGCAGCCTGCGAATCCTCTCGCCTGGAGGTTGTGCAGCATAAGCTTATTCAACTGATGAAATCGCTTGTTGTCGAAACTGACTCAGTCATTCAGAACCGTCTGCTTACCTTAACATCAGATGAGCATGAGTCAGAAGTCATTAAGAAGCAATTGGCGCTTCTCATGGAAGCACGAGATAAATCAGTTAAGCTTATACATGATAGGATCAAGTCTATAACAACCTTAGTGCCCAGGTTGCTAAGAACTGAGTTATCCAGAATGTCTGACAGTCTCCATCATGACATAGACGAAGCCAATAAGTGGCTTGGTGCAGAGGATTGTGCCCAGTGGATTACGGGGCATGCGTTTAACTACGAAGGGCAGCGAGTTGGAAAATCAATGGAGAGCTACCTGTTTACAGAACTTGATGAGTTAAACAGAGAGCTTGAGGACATTGCCAATACCGCCATTCAAAAAATACAGGCCACTGTAGAAGTTCGGGATACGACCAAGCCGGATCTAGGTAAGAAACTTCAGAATGACATTGCTCAAAGAGTTGCCGGCGCAGCCGTAAGAGGTTTCCTGAGGAACCTGGGAGGTGCTTGCGGAGTTGCTGCCGGAGCAGGGAACCTGGCTAAGATGATGGTGAAAAGAGTAGGTGGGCTGTTCGGAAGGCGTTTTGGACAACCTGTATATCAAAGGATAGGCAAAGCATTTAATAATAAGGCTATAGGAAGAATTAACGCCGCAATTAATGTAGTGATTGAGGTTGCCACATACTTGCATCATGTTAAGAAGTGGCAAGGTAAGCTTAAGAGGTCCGTTAGCGATGCAGTTAACGAATGGGGAAGCACGGTAATGAATGACTTCAGCGAGAGTTACATACCAAGTATCACTGAGAGTAACCTTGAAAGTGTTCACAGTGTTTACGATAGTTCTATTCAGGACATAGCCACAGCAATGGCTTCAGTTGACCCATCCAATGATATTCGCAAACTGGAAGATCAGGAAAGACAGATAGTCAAATACAGGAAGCTGATAGATAGCTATCTAGCGGCACACTCTTAAGACTAGCAGAAGGGTACCTCAGATGAGTGACAGGAATGAAGTTGGTTTCTCGATTGGAAACCAGGGTAAGGGTGGCTTACTCTTTTCGAAGAATGACGGTGACGGTAATATCAAGGCATTGCATCTAACGAATGAGCAGATGGATAAGGTGATTGAAGCCGGAGCCAGTGCTTTGCCTGATGCAATGAGTGCCATCAAAGGGATCATTGATATCGCCAGAATACAGACACAGGCGAATGCGCGAGTTATGGAAGTGGAAGCGGAAACCGATAAGATTGTGAGAGCCACAAGGGTGGAAATTGACCGGTTGCGCCAGTCTGGAGAGAGAATACGCAGCAGGGGTGAGGTTGTCACCAGAATCATAACGGAGATGACCAAAGCACTTGATCCAGCTGAACTTGATGCGCAGTCAAGATTAGTTTTCATTCAATTCATGAAGGATATCCTGTTCAAGACCCTGGAAGAGAACTAGATGTCCCATGGGAAGTTACTACAATATTGTAGATGATGTGATCCAGCTGCTGAAGCAAAAAGCTATAGCCGAAGCAAAAGAAAGAGTTCGAAGTGCTCTTAAGGAGCAAAATACAGTTGACTATGCCAGTAGAGCCAAAGAGATAACGGTGATAAACCAAAACATTGCAAAGTTGAAGAAGCAGATCAGGGAACTGGAACAGGTGTTAGCGTTGTTTCCTGAGAATGAAAGACTACTTATCGAAGTTGAAGTTCAGGATATGATAAATGGCCTTTGCAAAAAGGAGCTGATCAGACTCAGGCGGGATAAAAGCAACCTTTCTCTTCCCAATTAGCTTGGGGCGGAAGCTTCCCCTTTTAGAACACAGTTATAGAAATGATGAGACCTGCTGCGGAAACCAAGCAGGAGTTTGAGCCTGCTAAAATCTCAGTAATTTATGGTTCGATAACTGAAGATAACTCATGACCGATCCGATATGTTTTTTGCAATCCTTTGAGCAACAGAACAGAACTGCAAACAGGCAAACTCATAGATGTTGCCATAACCGTGCTCAGCCTTTTTCCTCCGTTTCGATTGAAACCATTCATTTGTACAGACAATAGTTGTCTGAATGAGCAAGTCCAGAATGGTTGTAATTCGATTGCCGAGAAGTGCATGTGACATTCCACTCAGCATTTCATCAAGCGACAAATCCTGCTCGTTCAGTTTCGCAAGCATGTTCTCTGTCTCCTTGCGACTGTAGCCATTGATGTCAGACTGCAAATAGTGCTTCACTGCTTCAATGGAGTCACTCTTTAGTTTACTGGCATCCATTTCTGGTTTGCAGCTATCCCAGACCTGTAAAACAATATCTTCTGAGTCTTTTAGAGTAATAAGAGCAAGTGCTAGGCTCCATAGTGTAAGGTGGGTTTCAAAGCTTATTCCGTACTTGCAGTGTAAATTGTTATGGGATTGGAGATTCCTGTATGCTCTTGCAATCAGTGACAGAGCTGAAAATCCGACTAAATCAGACGTATTTTCCGTGAACCCAGATTGGGAGTTAAGCTGCTTGAGATACTGCGAAGGACTGTCAAACCCGGAAACTATGCTTTCCCATGTCATGGCGAGCATCTGAAAGGCGAGTTTTACAGGGGATGTAGGTTGACCCTCTTCTTCTTCCAAATCCAGTGCGAACCTTGAGAGAGATGTCACGGTCTGTGAAACTACATAGATTACCTGTCTTATCTCGCTACCTGGAGTGTTCTTTTCCTCCGTAGAGGTAACACCAGAGTTTAACGAGCACCATTCACCTATAGCATGTATAGACCGGGCCCAGGTAATGTACTTGTCTGCAGCTTTGAGAGTTCTGTAAAGCCGGTCGATTTCAAGGCGTGTGAACTCAATACTACTTTGATCAGAAGCGCCAGGTTTGAGGTAGTAATCCCAAGCGCCTTCACTTCTCATACTGAGCAGAGTCCATACTTTGTCGGATGCCGACACCACTATGATTGGGACTGATGGGTCCTGTGCGTGAAGCCACTTCGCAGCTCGATGGCCTGAAACCTCCTTCACTGGAACTCCTGAATGCTCATCATGAAGCCTGAAATCAAGAAGTATCAGGTCAAATGGGAAAAGGGCTCGTTGTGTTTCATTTAGGTTCGTTCTTTTTAGGAAGATCTCTATGTCTTCACAGATGTTATCACTCGGTTTGATTACGAAAAAACCTTTCTCTATCAAAGGATAGATATCCATGGAATAGGCGTTATCTACCAGTATTGGAACGAAGTCATTGTCGCCAGGTTTTGTGATCTGGTATTTCTTGGAGCCATCCCTTAAAGTTACAGGTGAGATCAAAAAAACCAGGTCGGTCCTTCCAATCAGAATGGCTGGTAGAACCGTACTCCAGCCTCTATAATGCTCATCATCAGCGAGGAATATCCTTCTTGTGTTCTTTAGAAGCGGTTCATCAAGATTTGGGTGTATAATTGCGGGAAACGGGAACTCATTAGGTGAATCCTCCTTAATGCTTAGATGAATAAGCTTTTCCAGTTCAAAAACAAGATCATCCCACAGAATGTGGCGACTTGAAGGGTACTTTGAACTAATCAGAGCCATTTTGTGAGCACCATAGATGTTCCTGTTTCTGTGAGCATCTACGAGCTTCTGTGGTGTATCTGAGGATTTATGCTCAAGCATCGACATGACAGAATAGATAAGTGCTTCGTTCATCTCGAATCGGTCCTCGAAAAGGTGTTTCAGGAACTGGTTAAAAACCGCCTTGAACAAAGGTTCATATACTCTTACCGTCCTGTAGCCATCCTCGAATCCGAACCAGTCATCAAGTTGATCCTGAGATGTGGTTATCAGCACTTTTCTAATTCTTGAATTGCCTGTTTCTCTAAAGAGATCAAGGGCTTTCGATGCGGTTTCCTCCGAGAAAGGGGGGTGCATGACAATGAGATCAGGAACTCTGTCAATGCTTTCCTTTAGTGCGTTCATGAAATCGGAACTATTCGAAATGATTGCATAGACAGAGATGCTCAAAGTATCTGATTCCTTATCGACTTCCTTGAAGTCACCGTGTGTAAGAATTTCAATTCTGAACATCAGTTCTCTTTCCTTTCCGAGTTGTCTATGAAACCGTAGAGAGGTATATAGAAGCAGATTCCGTCGCAGAATGAACTATCATTTCGTTTGCCAACAATTCGCCATTTTCTATCCGAATACATGAATCTGAATCTGCCTTCGGCACAGGCTACCTCCAACTCAAGCTTCTTCTCATCGCTTGCCCTTATCCATTCCCTGGAGAATTCTTCAAGTTCACCCAGCACATTCCATGCGCTATTCAACATTGATAGAACCTCTTTCGAGGGGAACTCGGAGAATCTGCTTGTTTTGTAGTTGGTGTTCTGTCCGTTTCCTCCAAGCATGAGAACGATGCAATTGGAGTGCTTTGCAAGACCTACCCTGTAGTCATTCTCTTTGTGAAACTCATTAATGTTCTTCTTATACCTGAAATTAATCCAATCACCAAGAAGTATGTAGTCTCCAAAAAACTTCATATCGGTATTGCTAGGTATGTCAATTAGTTTGATTTCGCTACGACTGATCTCAATTAGCTTTTCCAGCCAGTATCTAATATCCTGATTGGGTTTGCTTCCGTACCTCAGCCTTGTTCCATGAACCATTTTCAGAATAATGTCTTTGAACTTTCGAAACTTACCCATTAGTGCATTATCAGATAGTTCAAAATTTTCGAGCAACTCGATTGCTGCTGCTGCATCTTTGTTGAATGTCTCCCGGGAGGTTTTGCATAGTGTAACATCAATTCCAGTGGCATTAATAATTTTATCAAGAGATTTAATGTAATATAATTTTTTGTTCACTATTTTTTCAGGATCTGCATCCAGTATTTCGTGGCCAATAGGTTCAAGTATCCCCTTTTCCTCCCAAAGCCTGTACAGCTTCTCCCGTCTATCAAAGTCGTAAAGATGCTTGTCCTTTTCCCAATCCTTTCGCGTTTTTTCAGCTTTGAAAAGATGGACATGTTCCTCGGTATTTTCAATTCCTTCAACATTGAAAGGCGCAAGCATCGCGTTGGAGAAATTATCGAATCCTTCTTTTACTTTTAGTTTAAAGGAATTGTCTGATACTCGCAAGAGCAAATCTTTTTCATCGTTATCAAAATAGCAGCCGGCAAGGCTCAGGGTTAAAAACCTTTGTTCTCTTTCTTCAGAGCTACAGTTGATAAAAGATAATGGGTAATTACTCTTTAATAAACATTTATAAACAGTGAATAATTCAGACATAGCAGATTCGTAGAACTGAAGCAATTCAATTTCTGATTCCAGTACAACTTTATCTTTAACGAGGCAATTTGTTACCTTCAAGTCAGAGATCTTGCAGTGCTGGAAGGCTTTTTCAGGAATGAACAAGTCACTGAGCCGAGTTTCTGTCAACTCGCAGTTGTCGAACATTAAATAAGAACGGTTCGACTTACCGGTAGAACCACAGATGCCAACACACTTAAGAACTGTTCTTAAGAAAACGGCTTCAAGGATTTCACGATTTGATGTGTCAACTGTCAGGGTACAGTTCTCTAGTTCGGAATCGATGAGTACTGCATTCCGCGAGAGGGCAACCACTTGCTCGGGTTGCTTTACGCTTTGAAAGATGCAATCGCTAACTTGGCATGGAAGAAGCAAGTGACTGCATTCTCTGAAGGTGCATTTTGTTATTAGAGGTGTTTCTGAGGAAGAATGGCTGTTTGAGAATTTGGTTCCGTTGAACACACAGTCAGAAAATACGATACCACGTAGCGGCAGTTCGAGAACTGATGAAGTAAAACTGCTTTTACTGATATGCCTGTAATTGAGTATCTTACGGAGCTTGTTACTCTTAATGAAGTCATTACTGCATTTGAAGCAGCAGTTAGAGAAGTCAACAGAGTCAAGCTCATCGCCATCAAAGAGACAGTCACAGAATGTGATCCTTGTCGATTTCTCTTCTCTTTGGTGTTTCGTTTCGATACTTGGGAAAACGCAATCCTTGAAGTCGCAGTTCTCGAAAACAACATCTGTGAGGGTGCAGTTAAGGAAAGAAACGCCTGTCAGGATCATCCGTGCATCCGGCTTGCCCATGAAACTGACATTGCATAGCTCAAGTTTTCCTTCAGCAAGGATAAAAAATTCAAGAAGACTGCTGCCATCGAAAACTCCATTCTTCAGATGAGCAGCTCTTTCATTATCAACAACCAGCTGAAGAGAATCCAAGGCCCCTGATATGTGGAAGCCATCAATCCTGGGATTTGAGAATACATTGCATGATCCATCTTCTGAATGAAGCAGTTGAATTCTCAGTCTGTCATCGTTTCCAGATACGTCTAACTTGTTGATAACCGAGGCGTTTACTGAGACAGTTGAATCCTTGGAGAAATGTCCGTTGGAAATCCCTAACGATGCCAACGAGCAACCTGTGATCTTAATGGAGCCCTTTAGATTACACTCTTTCAGGATAAGCTGATCACTCAGATTAACAAGTTCTGTGTTACGCACTTCGCAACGCTGAAAGTCCCAGTGTTTCGAAGAGGGTTCTGGTTCCATAAGACCCTGGATAAAACAGGTTCTTTCCTCTGTCCCAAAATGACACTCGCTGAATGTAACGTTGAGCAACTCTGTTGGCTGAAAATATCCGGTAAAGAGGCAGGATTGAAGACTTGTGTTTGATATAATAAAAACATGCCCGTTGTTCTGCGGATTTAAGCAATGGAAAACAGATTCCTTGATAGGGACTGATGAGACTTTATCATCTGAGACAATTGCTAGGGATGATGAGATTAAATAATCCTGAAACAGTGCTAGCTCTATCACGCAATTACTCATTAAAACATCATCAAAGTGTGTACCTGAGCAACGCAACCCTTTCAAATTCGTATAGGCAAACACTGTTGAACTGATTCTCGATGAATCAAGGACTACACTCTGTGCTGTTAAAATTGCTCTATTCCTGCCCAGTATTAAGCATGAATCCATCTCTATCCTAGAAAGATCGATTCCTGCAACTTCAACTCCAAGCACAACCCAATGCTTTATCTCAGTCCTCTCTTGATTCGCCAAGAACTCAATTCCATAACTATTCAGAACGGATGGCGGTATGTATGGAATATTGACAAATAATGAATTGCTGAGGGGCAGTCCCGAAGATATTGAATTCAGATCAATGCAATCTACTACTCTGAGTTTCTCTATTCCCAAGATCTCACAAAGAAGAGATGCTACTTCCTGTTGTACTTTTTGGTAAGCCCAGCCCGATTTCGGAAGACGGTTGTACCATTTTTTCGCCAAATCAAAAAGCATGCAATTCTTCAAACTCATATATCATCACCCGATCTTCATAATGAGGTATGCAATGGTTGCTGCTGAGAGAAGAAAATTGGATAGCAGCATAATTCTAAAGAATCTATCTATTATTGCATGGTTTTCATTGAACTGATCTATTTGCGCTTTCAGTTCCACAAGAATATCTGAACTCATTTTAGACTGCGCGCTGCCAATACACTCATTAATGGTATTTACTAGTGTTGCATCCTTTTTTCTATCGCAATGCATGAGAATCTCATCAATTTTTGATAGCTTCTCTTCAACTGCATCGTTAGTTAAAATAGACTGTTCAGTTAAATGCTGTAGTTTTAACTTGATCTCACTCAATGCAGTGCTTCTTGAATCCTGTTCTATTGCATTACCGACCAGTTCAGAATGAGAGTTCTTCACCATTCCGACCAATGATTCAGACGCCCTCGCCAGCTGTTTTCCAATACCAGCCTGAAGGCCGCATTCAAGATTTGAAATCCTTTGTCCAAGGTCATTCAAATCTGTGCTTATTGATCGCTGGAAGGTCTCCAACTTCTCCGATATCAGGAGTTCTATCTGCTGAACACCGTCATCCTGTGCTTGGATAAGTTTTTCCCTCATTTCTTGGCGCCATTCATCCTGAAAAGCTGATTCGGTATGATCATGCATCGTTATACCCCCAGAGTTTATAGCTGTCATTTATCACATTCAACACATCATTAAAATCTTTTGCGATTTCAATTAGCTCTATTTCATTATTTTTGAGTACTTGCATCGTTTCCATGTAGCTGTTGTATTTTCCCCTAGAGTTACTAAGGCTGGATTCCAGAGCGTTTTTCGTCGTATCGTCAATTTTCTCCATATTGCTTACAGATAGACAGAGTTCAGGTATGGTCTGCCAGCTATTCGTTGCTTGTGACAACTCGTTTATGGTCAGATCGAAACTATTCTCGATCCATTTTCTGCGCTCACTCTTTTTTCGATCCCAGTGCTCACATTCCTGAGGGAACCTCAGGATTTTGGCTTCCCAGTACTTCGCCAAGTATGTTTGAGGTAGATTGGGAACATCATAGTCTGATTTGGTAAGAGCGTGATGTATGCCACCTATGAATGCTGTCAATGCATTCGTTTCACGAATTATCTGAAGTACGATACTGTCTAGATTTTCTAATGAATGTCTAAGGAAATCGTAGCTTTCGGGGAATTTCTTGCCGTCAAAATCCTTTTTTCTCTTTAGCTTAGCTAATTCGAGTTGTGACTTGAGATCCTTTAGTTGATTTGAAACCGCTTCTCTTACAGAGAATGCTAGTTTCGCCTTTCTTTCCTTCACAATGCAATTGTATACAAACAGAAAGCTTTCTTGTACGGCAATGGTGTTCTCAAAGACTTCCTTACTAATATTGTTACTCATTTCCTGCTCCTTGGATAGATGTGCAAAACCGTCAAGAGATTTTTTCATTTTCCCGATATCTCTTTTAAGCATAAAATCAATTCTGTCTTTATTCAGAGCTAGGGTCGGCTTTCTGATGGCAGCTCGGAAACGCGAGAGAACTTCCATGTTCGGAGAAAACTTAACTTCCCCATCGTACTTTAGGGGAACGCCAAGCCACTTTGTTCTGGAATCTTCATCTAAACTAATGGCACTCAATCTTGATGAAGACATTTGATCCCATGGAAACGATGAAATGATATCGCCAACAACACCGGAAGTCATCGAACATGCTTGAGATATCTTGTATGAGCGCAGGACTGAAACCGGATTGGGTGGCAATATCCTTGGTCTCGGTGAACTGCTCTTATGTGTTCTGTGAAACAGGCGCTGATTCCTGTAAAGCTTGCTGCCAACTGAAAGGTGTGAGCAGGGTTCAGAGGAGGGCTCTTTGCAGATCCATAGGCTACAACCCTGGTTTGGAGTGAGTGTATGTATCAAGACACTGGAAGGTCCGATCCATATCAATTCACCTTCGACAGGACTGAAGAAACCTTCATGCTCATTAATGGTATCAGGAAGGCAATCCTCGTCATTTTTAACCCCTGTTCGAGCAAAGTGCCTATTTAGCGAAAGTGAATCATCAACATATGCGAACTTCTTGTATTGCTCATCTGTATTCAAAAATGAACGTAAGTTGTGGGCTGAATAGCCTAAACAAGAGCATACTCCCTGGATTTCATCTGAAGAGAATGAGTTGAACACTATGGCGTTAGTAATCTCTTCTGTGGCATTTAGAGAATCGGCAGTATCAACTCGGTAATTGTAGGCTCTTGAAACTAACTGGTAAATTTTCCAAACATCACCATGCAACCAATCTAACAGGTTAGCCCTATTATCATTTGCTGATGCGCCAAAGTCCCTAAGGCATTCACTTTCCAAAGAGCTGCTCAACCTTATAACTGCAGCCCAATCGTTATCGATGCTTTGTTTATATCTGAGAATACTCTGTATTTCCCTCTCGCAAGACTCCAGAAATCTTGAACCTATACTTCCTGCAATGAATCTCCTTAATAATGTCGTTATTTTTGATTCATTGACAATGTCGCTGATGCAGTACCGAAGGTTATCTAGCTTGATGAGTGTTTGATTTAGAGATATCACGGAGTGACCAATCCTGGCAATGGACGAGAAAAGAGGGAAGAGCTCTTCATAATTGTGCTTATGCTTTACTTCAGAAACAACGATTACAGGCCAGATTCCAGAAATCCGTCGAGCTGAATCAAGCTCTGATCTTATCTTGTCGATTCCCCATTCGGTGAAAGAGGATTTTGTCAGAAACAGACAAGGAATCTTGAGAAACCGCTCGCAAGAAGAGAATGAATCCACCCTATCAAGCAACTCCTCGAAAGACACGGAAACAACAACAGAAACTGCAAAGCTCGATTTTGAATTGTCCTGAATAGTCCTGCCATTGGGTATCTCTCTTATGAAGTCCCTCATAAAGACGCTTGTTCTTCCTAAGTGCGGGACGTGGAGGTATAAGGGTGGGTTTGTGACATCTGTTGCCAGCAAAGGGCTATCTTCCAAAAATTCTCCTTGTTCCCAAAGCTACATCAATGCCAAAATGGAAGCACCATTCATTCTATGAAGATTTGCCGAGTTCTGCAAGCGGTAAGTATTGCAGTCGGATTGATAATTATGACTGAATCAGTAGCAAATACTGTGAAGAACCACCTGATTGAACGTTGCACTTGCTTGACACAGCTTTGGGAATCCTGAAGATTAAATACATTCTGAAAAATGGGGTAGGAGTTATCAATGAAGGGATATCGTAATGATAAGCAAAGGCATCATTGAGAATATCAAAAACAGGATCAGCCCTTGCCTCGATGGCCTGGAATCAAGTCTTGAACGAGCTGCGAATGACTTCAAACCATTGGATTCAAAAATTTCTCTGGTTTTCTCGGGGTTCCGCGAGAAGGAAGCGAAGGAATTGCAGGGCATGTTGGCGGAAACTCTGGACTTGCTCAGGTCACCTATTTATGTCGGTTTCCTCGGCAGGTATTCCCACGGAAAATCATCCCTAGTCAATGCATTACTGGATTTGCAGGAAGGCTCTAATCTGCCTGTTGGAGATCAGGTAACGACCTCTATGGTATGTGTGGTTGAGTTTGATGATCAAATCACAGAAAGAGAGTTCATTGCAGTTGAGCTTGATAGAGATACGACAATTGATACATATGCCAAGTTCACCAAAAGAGTCACTTCCGCTTCAGCTCTTGAACAAGGAAGCGCTTCCAGCTACATACTAAGAATTCCTGTAAATCCTGGCAATGATATCAGCATGATGTTTGAGAAGTCGTCAATATCCCTTGTAGATATGCCAGGTTTGGGAGGACCATACTTCAATGACTCATTGTTGACTAATAGCTACATCCAAGATCTAGATATGGTATGTATTGTCATTAACAGCTGTAAAGTGCATGAAGCAGCAGTAGTTATAAACGATCTTATTGATAGATCTAAAGCCAAGCTGTTACCAAAGATTATCGTAGCAACATTCTGGGATGAAGCGCGAACATCAGGTGATTACAGGGACTGTGAGGATGAACTTGCTCGCCAGGCAAAATTCAAGGACCTTGTCAAAGAACACATGGCGTCTCTGAATGATTCGATTGGTGAAGTACTCTTTGTGGACTCCGTTTCTAGGGAAAGAACTGGTATAAAAGAGTTACGACAGCAAATCAGAAGCAGAGTCGAGGGTAAGACTCTTCTTACCGCAGGTTCAAGATCCAAGCATCAGGCTTCAGCTGTGTTTAAAAGGAAGCTCTCCGCATGCAGGATAAGACTTGGAGAGCTTTCCACACGTATGTCCGTTTCTGTTTCATGTCTTGAGGAGAAGATAAGAAATACACAGAGTGGGAAAGCTACCGATCATCAAGTCAGAAAAGAAATAGACGCAATGATCCATAACGCAAAGAAGAGATTGGGAAAATACTCTCAGTCTGAAGCAATGAAGTATTTGAAAGATGCTGAATTCAAGTACAAAACAGCAGTTAAGGTTCTCAGAACAGTGGATAATGAAGAAGAGCTCTCAGAGATCAAAGAGGAAATAGAACAGGATGTTAATGACAATATTATCCCAGACCTCCAGGAGAGTTTGAGATATTCTTATCGAACGACAATAGCTGACGAGTTTTCCCGTGAAATAAAAGCATTTTTAGGGAGATTCCCGTCTGACAGGAGTTCTTCTGAGTTTATCGAGGAACGCATCGATGATAGTTGCGAGGACGTCTTCGAGATTGATGGACCTTTCGAGTTCCCTGAGGGTATTGTTGCTGCAGTTGAAAAGGAAGTAAAATCTGTTGTCGGTACTCTGATGAAAAGCATAACAAGCCCTCAGAACATAATGCTGATCATTGGCGGGATTCTTCTATTGACTCTCGCATCGTTACTTGATAGTGCCATCATACCGAAGGCAGTATTCACGGTTCTGCAAATAGCGGGTTTTGCTGCATTTGCTATGGCCATCTTTAGAATTGTTCCAACTTACCAAAGAGAGAGAGAGAAGGCCTTCAGAGCTATTCTTAAGAAGCGTCTCAGCGGATTTGAGAAACAGTTTACACAGTATCTAAAGTCAAATTTCGATGTCAATATATTCAGAGATAAAGTGCAAAAAATGGTTTACGATGTAGAAAGAGATATTCAGAAAGAGGTTTCTCCTCATCTTGAGCTTTCAAGGGAGTTGATATCAAGACTAGAAAAAATGAGATTAAACGTTGAGAATGCTAGGGAAGACCTCGAAAGAGAAATGCAAAAATTGTGAGAAAATCGAGCTATAAAGATATTCCAGTATGCATATATTTAAAAAATGAATTGGATAAACGCAAGCCATCGATTGACTCTGACAAAACGAATAGTGTTCTGGCAAATATAAGAAGTGATTTCCTGAGTGAAAATCCGAAAATTGAAGTGAATAGGGTTTTCATCGGAAATCGGGCCAATCTAGCAGACGTGTTAGAATCGCTGCTTCCAAATTCGGCTAATGATTATGAATATCATAGACATGGCGCACTAGATGTATTACTACTTAGCAGTGAAGAATATAGAGTAGATAGCTTTTTTGAATATCCAATCGATAAGGTAGTAAGCCATTCATTTGTTCCTGTCACCATTGAGAGATGTGAGAAGCATTTATCTTCTGATGAGAAACCTGTACAAAGATTATGTGTCTCTTTCAGCAAGAGTTGCGATGGTGCTCTAGATTTAGGGATGAAGCAGAGTGATTCTAATGAGAACGAGTTCAGCGAACAAAGCGATTTTAGACAGGTTGATAGTAAGAGAAATTACCAGGTGCTTAGTCTTATAAAAGAAAATGCTCCATTGGTTAACTCCATTACTATATCACTTGACTTCGAGTCCAACAAAATACCAATTACCAATCCTCTAATGAATGTGAATCGATTGACTGTATACAGATCAATACTGGATTTGAAGCAGGTAACTGCCATGCTCGTAGGCGAAGGAGCGAGACCAGCCAAAGCTTATGATTACATCATACTTGACAGTGAAGACGACAATACACAGTACATTTTCCTTGCCATGATGGAGAAGTGCTTCAGCTATCTTACAGAACATCTACAAATAGAGAGAGACCTTGCCGTAACTCTTATCAAAGATAAGTTCCGTCTTTTCGAGCAAACTGAGTTGGCTGAACGACTCTATATGGATTCGGACAAGAGCTTTGCCAAGCTTCCTGCACCTGGCAGACTTAAATACTATGACACTCTTGGGAATTCTGATTCGGTTATGATCAGGCTCCTCGCGCTATTCAGAGTTGTTTCGTCAAAAAGAATTACGTGCCTTGAGCGAAGCAAGTTCCTAATAGAGAAACTCTGCAGGATACATCCGGAAGTTGAAGCAATTGCCAAAGCTGGTCTCGATACAGACGAATTGTGGAGCCGATGGACAACAGAGGCAATTGAGGTCATATTCAGTGCATTAACAAATTTCAATAAAGTCAAGCTGGCTTTAACAGTACTAAAAAAGCGACAGGATAAAATCGTCAAGTTAGAGGAGTATTTAAAAAGCTCATCATACATTCAATCACAGAAGTACTTGGAGGATAGCCATCCAAGGCTAGATTGGCGGAAATATTTAAGTGAATTGAAGGCTATGAAAAAAACATTGCTGATATATAGAGAGCATGAATTTGATCAGAAAGTAGAAGAGCTTCTTGACAAAATAAGTAATACTCTTGACTACACGAAGCTAAGAACAGAACTAGACAATTCTGAGACCAAAGATCAGATAAAGAAGATAAATCGCGATGTGAATGGTATGATAAATGATTGTATTCAATACTACAGTAATAACGGGGAGGAGACTGACCTTCTAGATTCAATATGTCTAATATTATCTAAACACATGATGGACCTCCTGGCGTACACCGGGAAGTGTGACTAGTTTTTAACTTGCTTTTAGCTGTGTTTGAAAGGCCAAGAATGTGCGTTCTTCTAATAGTCTTAACAATTGTTGATATTCTCATCCCAGATCCTATTCCTGTTATTGATGAGTTAATCCTGACCTTGGCATCTATTGGTGTATGTGCAAGGAAACAGTTTAAATAATCACATTCATCCAGCAGCCCATCTGCAATCTATCAGATAAGTGTGTAAGCATCCGATCAGTAAGATACCATAGGCTTCCCTGCTTGATTATATATAATATTGTGGTTAAAGATTGAGTCTAGGACATGCAAAGAGTATGGATACAAAGTGCAATTGACGGAGAATAAAGCAATAGAGAATTAACTTCACACATCGAGGTCTTGATAGTACTTTTGGAAAATATAAGAAATATGCACTAAATTAGTATCAATATTCTAATAACAATTCAGAAAAACTAAGGAATATGGAGATAGCAAAGAACATGAAGATTGAGGAGTTGCAAAGTACAGACTTGTTCGAGTTCTTCAATCAAGTTGCACTTGACAGTTAGAGAGGCAATTGTATGAAGAGAGCAACAAACATGCTAATCGTCTTGGCAACACTAACTATGAGCCAATTTGCCTACTCTTTCAGCAATCTTCTCTGGATGCTGGGTATCGAGCATGGTGCCAGGTTGTCATCTCCTGTTGTAGCCGGAGATATGGCCTATCTGTCCGCTTATAGGGACGACCGTGGAACGGGGAGCTTTGCATGGGCTGGTCGGGGTGATGGGCGCGTTGACGCATCACCTCTTGTGGCTGATGGCAAAGTAGTGCAGGTGGATCACTCCGGGCTAGTTAAGTGCTATGATGTGCATACTGGTGCTGAACTTTGGAGATTCTCAGCTTCCGATGATATCATAGCCACTCCCGGGTATCA
>Ga0116162_10000825_pt1 | contig 21390 bp, 22 predicted proteins | sample AD_UKC105_MetaG_FD_89875 | JGI IMG/M metagenome (GOLD analysis project Ga0116162, IMG submission 89875) | Active sludge microbial communities of municipal wastewater-treating anaerobic digesters from Hong Kong - AD_UKC105_MetaG | ecosystem: Engineered > Bioreactor > Anaerobic > Digestate...
TTATGGAATAAAAACGCAGTAACATAGTAAATGCGCCTATCGAAACACAGAAGCAACGCTATCTAAAACGCCATTAATCAACGCCACTTCATTACGCTCGTAAAAAGAATGTGCAACATTCAAATAATCATTAATTATGATAGGCTTATCAATATTTTGGATCAAAAGCTCATAGGCCCCGCAAATCAGAATTGAACGCAAAAGCGGCTCAACAACACGGTCCTGAGCATCCTTTTTCAAATTAGCATCCACAACCGATTCCAATTCCGCACGGCACTCCTCTACGCCATATAAAATCGCTTTCAAAAGCACTTCATCCGGCTGCACTAACCGCTCACCTTGAACTTCCATCCCAGAGCGATGATGCAAATACTCATCCAAAACAACCCGCATAGGCTGCCTATTCTGGCTGACCTGATAAAGCGCTTGCACAGCGCTCAACCGCGCAGAAAGCGCCCTGGCCTTGCGCGAAGCCCCGTCCGATGATGCAGGTTTTTGTTCTTCGCTCATCTATTCACCCTTCGCAAAACGCGCCTTATGCGCCGCCAGCGCCAGCGCCGCCAGCGCTGCCGCCCGGCCTTTATTCTTTTTCTCAGGAAGTGCGCGCTCCAAAGCCTGTACCCGTGTCTCACATGTCAAAATCCCGTTGCCAATACACAGCCCGTCACAGATAGAAAGATCCATCAGTCCTCGCGCGCTTTCCCCGGCCACAATATCATAATGCGAGGTTTCTCCGCGGATGACGCACCCCAACGCCACAAATCCGGCATATTTGCGCGCGGCAAATTTAATAGCCGCCGGAATTTCCAAAGCGCCCGGAACAGAAATCCGGTCAAAAGCCACACCTTTCGCTTCAAGCGTAGCAATAGCCCCACTCACCAACGCATCGGCGATATCTTCATAAAATCGGGCTTCAACAATAAGAATGCGGGGTTTATCAGGCATTTTGAGCACTAAGGGTTAATCGATTTGTAATCAGTTATATATAATCCGTACCCTTCCAAACCAACAACATTTTTAGGATGATCGGTTAAAAGAATCATCTTCATAATACCCAAATCTTTCAATATCTGAGCACCAATCCCATATCGCCGAAGCTGACCGCCATTATTTTTTTTCACCTCTCCCTTCAAGCGCCGAGATAAAGCATCCGGCTGCGGCTCGCGTAAAATCACAATCACACCCTCTCCAGCATCTTCAATAAGCTTCATAGAAACATGTAGATCAGAATCCTGATTTGCCCCCAAAATATCGCTCATAAAATCAACCACATGCATCCGCACCAATACTGGTCCCTTGGCCCGCGCAATATCGCCCTTCACCAGCACCACATGCTCGGCATATTGAACCGTATTCGCATACAGTATGAACCGAAAACGCCCACCATAACGGCTCTCCAGCACATCTTCATGAATACATTTAACCAGCGTTTCGCGCGCACTGCGATGCGCAATCAGATCTTCAATCGTACCGATTTTCAGCCCATGCTTACCCGCAAAACCAACCAAATCCGACAGACGCGCCATCGTGCCATCGTCATTCATAATCTCACAAATCACACCCGCCGCAGAAAATCCTGCCATCCGCGCCAGATCAACCGCCGCTTCCGTATGCCCCGCGCGCTCCAGAACCCCGCCGTCACGCGCCAGCAATGGAAACACATGCCCCGGCGTAGCAATATCCTCACGCCGCGCCTGCGGGTTTATGGCCGCCTTGATTGTCGTCGCCCGGTCGGCAGCCGAAATCCCCGTCGTTACCCCCTCCTTGGCTTCGATCGACACCGTAAAGGCAGTGCGATGATGCGTATTATCCCCCCGCCCCATCAATTCCAGCCCCAGCCGCTCCACCATCGCCCGTTCCATCGGCAGACAAATCAAACCACGCCCGTCCTTGGCCATAAAATTAATATTGTCCGCTGTGGCCATTTCAGCGGCAATGATGAGATCGCCCTCATTCTCACGATTTTCATCGTCTACCAGAATAACTGGCTTGCCCACACGCACATCTTCCAAAATGTCATCAATGCTCGAAAGCGCTGTTTCCGTTTTCATCGCTGCCTCACTCATGCTGCCACCTCAAGCATTCTGGCCACATAGCGCGCCAACATATCAATCTCGATATTGAGCATATCACCGTCTCTCTTATCTGAAAGATTCGTATGCTCCCAGGTATGGGAAATGATATTGACACCAAACAAATCCCCTTCAACCTCATTAACCGTTAATGAAATTCCATCCAAAACCACAGAACCTTTCTGCGCAATAAACCGCGCAAGCTCTTTCGGCACCTTAACCTTAAGACGATGCGAATCCCCGTCAACATCAATGGATATCAACATCGCCACCCCATCAACATGCCCGAAAACAATATGACCGCCCAACTCATCGCCCAGCTTCAAAGACGGCTCCAGATTAACCCGCATGCCCTCTTGCCAGTTTTTAATAACCGTTTTCGAAAGGCTCTCCGCCGACACATCAACGGCAAACCAGCCAGAACCCTTCTCAACAACAGTCAAACAACAGCCCGAACACGCAATTGATGCGCCAATCGACATCTCCTCCAAATCCAGCGCCGCCGTTTCAATCACAATACGCCAGTCGCCATCTTTATCAAGGGAACGCACACGGCCAACATCCTGAACAAGTCCTGTAAACATGCGGCCACCCTAATCTTCTCGGATATAAATTTCCAGCATATCTTCGCCCAAAACCCTGGTTTTTTGTAATTTAAGCCATGAATACGCACCAAAATCTGCCGCGTCCACCCCCCGATCTCCCAAAATCAGCGGCGATTTACACAATTGAAATTCATCCACCAGCCCTGCTTCCAAAAAACTCCGATGCACTTGTGCTCCGCCTTCCACCAACAACCGCGTTATACCTTTTTCGGCCAAATAGGCTAAAACCTCTTCAATCGTATTCTGACGACAAATTTCAAAGCCAGACGCATCCTTAATACGCCCGCGTCGATCCAAAATGACCCGCAAAGATTCATGCTCAAAACCAGCCAGCCGCGTTGTTAACTTTGGTTTATCAACCAAATACGTTTCTGAACCAACCAAAATCGCATCATACAAGGAGCGTTGCAGGTGCATATATCTCTGGGACAGTTCTCCGCTTATTTGCGTTCGCTCACCGGCACCAGCAGCAATTTTACCATCAGTTGAAACTGCACATTTCAATGTCACAAAGGGACGTCGCTGTATCACCCGGCTGATAAAACCTTGGTTCAGAGCCAAAGCCTCCTCCTCCAAAACACCCTCAACCACTTCAACACCCGCATCATTCAGCATTGCAATTCCGCGCCCTGAAACCCGCGGATCAGGATCTTCACACGCCACAACCACCCGCACAACGCCCACATCAATCAACGCCTGCGCACAAGGGCCCGTTTGCCCGGTATGCGAACAAGGCTCCAAAGACACGTACGCGCACGCGCCCTTGGCCTCATACCCGGCCTTTTCCAAAGCAATCGCCTCCGCATGCGGCCGCCCTCCACGTGCCGTATGCGCCGCCGCGATCACAACATCATCCTTCACCAAAACACACCCGACAGCCGGATTCGGCGCAACCATGCCCAAACCCCGCCTGGCCATACTCAAAGCCATACGCATATATTTTTCATCAATTTCAGGAGACATTATTTCTTACTTTTAGACTTAAGCGTTTTCACATCTTCCAGAAAATCATCAAAATCCTCAGGCTTGCGGAAATCTTTATACACGCTAGCATAACGGATATAGCCAATCGCATCGAGATCTTTGAGCGCATTCATCACTTCAGCCCCAATCACATCTGAAGAAATTTCCTGCTCGCCGCGTGATTCCAGCTTACGTACAATCGCGCTGGCCGTCTTTTCGATCTGCTCAATCTCAATCGGACGCTTCTGCAACGCAATTTGCATAGATTTAATAATTTTGTCGCGATCAAAGGGCTGCTTGCGTCCACCGGATTTCAGTACCGTCATCTCGCGGAGCTGCACCCGTTCAAACGTTGTAAAACGCTCATCACAATCCGGACAAAACCGGCGACGGCGAATTACGGAATTATCCTCACTCGGGCGAGAATCCTTCACTTGTGTTTCTTCACATCCGCAAAACGGGCACTTCATATAAACCTACAAGGTTGGATAAATCGGGAATCGCCTACACAGCTCTTCTACCTTAGCTTTAACAGCACGCTCAACATCACCATTACCGTCTTCCCCATTGGCCTTAAGCCCATCAAGAATTTCAATGATATACTCACCGACCAGCTTCCATTCAGCCGGGCCAAAGCCGCGCGTTGTCGCTGCCGGCGTTCCCAGACGCACGCCGCTGGTCACCATCGGCGGCGCCGGGTCAAACGGCACAGCATTCTTGTTACAAGTAATGCCTGCACGCTCCAGCGCTTCTTCGGTTTCTTTACCGGTGAGACCTTTCGGACGCAAATCGACCAACACAATATGGCTGTCTGTCCCGCCGGAAACAATATCCGCACCGCCCGCCTTCAAAACGTCGGCCAAAACCTTGGCATTTTCAACAATAGCCTTCGCATACATCTTAAAGTCAGGTTTCAACGCTTCGCCAAAACAAACGGCCTTACCGGCAATAACATGCATCAAAGGCCCGCCCTGAATGCCCGGGAAAATTGCCGAATTGATCTTTTTGAAAATCTCCAGATCATTAGTCAGAATCATCCCGCCACGCGGCCCACGCAAAGTTTTATGCGTCGTCGTTGTCGTAACGTCAGCATAAGGCACTGGACTTTCATAAGAACCACCCGCAATCAGTCCTGCATAATGGGCCATATCCACCATCAAATATGCACCAACAGCATCGGCAATTTCACGGAAACGTTTAAAGTCAATCTGACGCGGATAGGCCGAAGCCCCGGCGATAATCATCTTGGGCTTATGCTCTTTCGCCAAACGCTCAACTTCATCATAGTCCAGCAAAGCATCACTTTCACGCACGCCATACTGGATAGAGTTAAACCATTTCCCGGATTGGTTCGGCGCCGCGCCATGGGTCAAGTGCCCGCCGGCCGCAAGACTCATCCCCAAAATCGTATCACCAGGCTGCAGCAAAGCCTGCATCACACCCTGATTGGCCTGAGAACCGGAATTCGGCTGTACATTAACGTATTTAGCACCAAACAGTTGCTTCGCACGCTCACGCGCCAAATCCTCAACCACATCCACAAACTCACAGCCGCCATAATAACGCCGCCCCGGATACCCTTCAGCGTATTTATTGGTCAGCACAGATCCCTGCGCATCCAAAACAGCCTTTGAGGCAATATTTTCAGAAGCAATCAGCTCAATCTGATTTTGCTGACGCGCCAATTCTTCGCGTGTCGCCGCATAAATTTCCGGATCAACCTCTTTCAAATCATCCGTAAAAAATCCGCTCACCACACCGCTCATTTTATTCTCTTTCATTGCTGCATTGCTCATTAACTAAAACCTTTCCTAACTAAGTTTATCCACGCGCCGCCTGTGACGCCCCCCTTCAAATTCTGTATTCAAAAATATCTCGACAATATCGAACGCCACCTCTTCGCCGATAATTCGCGCGCCAAGGGCCAGCACATTGGCATCATTATGCGCCCGGGTCAAGCGCGCCATGGTTACATCTGTGCACAACGCCGCCCTCACCGCGGGGTTACGGTTCGCCGCAATCGAAATCCCGATCCCGCTGCCACAAATGACAATACCCTGCTGGACCTCGCCACCTGCAATCGCCTTGGCCAGTTTTTGCCCATATTCAGGATAATCAACTGAGTCGTTAGAATTCGTGCCCAGATCAAGCCACTCAACATCGCTAAAGTGCGCTTTGATTGCTTCTTTCAAAGAGTATCCGCCATGATCACAGGCAATCGCCAATTTATGTTTCATGCCACAATATATAGTGTGCACACCCTTAAGTAATCAAGCCCTTCTTTTTCAGCACATATTCAAGGCGCTTCAAAGCATTTCGCTTAAGCGTCAATTCCGATGCATTCGCAGGCCCCTGAATCGAAACTTCCGTCAAGCTGGCCGTATCCATCACCGAGACTTTGACAAAAGCCCCAACGGGAAAAAATTCGAGAATCACCTCACGGCCATTGAGAAGTTCTTTGCTCATGATATTCTCTATAGCGAAACATACCGTATCAAGAAAGAGACAATCATGCATAAGCGCGCCGACTTTAACTGGGAAGACCCGCTGCTCCTCGATGAACTCCTCACCGACGAAGAACGCATGATCATGCAAACTGCGCGCGATTACGCTCAGGATAAACTGCTCCCGCGCGTCATCGAAGCCTATAAAACCGAAGAATTTGATCCCAATATCATGAAAGAAATGGGGCAGCTTGGTCTGCTCGGCCCGATGATCGATGGCTATGGCTGCGCGGGAGCCTCCTACACCGCCACCGGGCTCATCGCCCGTGAACTGGAGCGCGTCGATTCCGCATATCGCTCCTGCTATTCTGTGCAATCTTCCCTCGTTATGCTCCCTATTTCTCTCTTCGGCACCGAAGATCAAAAACAGAGATTCCTGCCCAAACTCGCCTCCGGCGAATATATCGGCTGCTTTGGCCTCACCGAACCCGATGGCGGCTCCGACCCGAACGCCATGAAAACCAAAGCCAAGAAAACCAAGGACGGCTACTCCATCTCCGGCGCCAAACAATGGATTTCCAACTCACCCATCGCCGATGTCTTCATCGTCTGGGCCAAAGACGAAGACGCCCAAATGGTCGGCTTTATTTTGGAAAAAGGCATGAAAGGCCTGTCCGCGCCCAAAATCGGCGGCAAGCTTTCCTTACGCGCCGCTCCCACCGGCGGCATCGCCATGGATGAGGTCCACGTGCCCGAAGAAAATCGCCTGCCCGAAGCCTTCTCGCTCAAGGCCCCAATGCTCTGCCTCAACTCCGCGCGTTACGGAATCGCTTGGGGCGTCATGGGCGCAGCCGAAGATTGCTGGCACCGCTCCCGCCAATATGTCATGGACCGTGAAATCTTTGGCAAACCGCTGGCCGCGCAGCAACTCATCCAGAAAAAACTCGCCGATATGCAAACCGAAATTACGCTGGGCCTCGCCGCCTGCCATCGTTTGGGCCGCCTGCGTGATTGTGACCGCGCCGCCCCCGAAGCCATTTCACTTCTAAAGCGTAATAATTGCGGTAAAGCGCTGGAAATCGCCCGCCTCGCCCGCGACATGCACGGCGGCAACGGCATCGCCGACGAATACCACGTCATGCGTCATATGTGTAACCTCGAGGCCGTCAACACTTACGAGGGAACACACGATATCCACGCCCTTATCCTTGGCCGAGCTCAAACGGGCCTTCCGGCGTTTGGTTAAATATAGGAATTTTTTCCTTGACCCTGGCAAAAATCCATGTAACCATCACATCAAGATTATGCATAGTCTGTAAAAAAACAGACGGTAAGTGGCGCACGGCTAAGAGCAAACACCAAGACGCCATTTGCAACCAAAAGCTTAGCTGAATGCGGCAACACCGTCCCGTTTCATAGGGGGCCCCGTATGTTTTTAACGGCGCGAACGGAAAAAAATAAAGAAAAATCTAAAATCCACCGCCATAGGCGCTGGTCTGCTTCGCCCAGAAGCGCTCCAGCATCTTCATCGTATCGCCGAGTGCGTTCAGACGCTCATCGGTAACTTCAGAACCTGAAATCTCATTTTCATGGCGAGCAAACATGTCTGAAATCATAGTCTTCAACCCCAGCCCTTTTTCCGACAGCTTTACGCGAATCGAACGCTTGTCATGGACAGAGCGTTCCTGGACCAGATAGCCATTCTCCACCATCTTCTTGACGTTGTAAGAAACGTTGGAGCCAAGATAATAGCCACGGATCGTCAATTCCCCGACGGTCATCTCATCATCGCCAATATTATATAAAATCATGCTCTGCACGTTGTTGATGTCCTGAATACCTTTTTTGTCCAGTTCCACCTTCAGCACGTCCAAAAAATGACGGTGCAAACGCTCAATCAACTGAATAGCTTCGTAATAGGGTGTCGAATTCACGAATTTAACTCCAAAATAAATCTAATAAACATTATTGTTTTTTACGCAAATAGCAGTGTGAAGCGATGCGTCAAGAAGGTCAAGAGGAAGCTTACAAATCCTGATCCTCTTAGAAAATCCGTACATCCTTTAAATCATAATCACAAGGCGTAAAGTAAGAATCAACAAGAGCCTGAGAAACATCCCCCAACGCCTGATAACACCATTGAGGGCTTTTATCTTTATCAATAAGCTGCGCACGAATGTCTTCATACATATCCTGCTGCAAAATGAATTTCTGACACAACGCCAAATCCATAGTGATTATCTCATCAAATCCAAGTCTTTGTGCTTTATCGAGATAAGCAGCCACCACCATCACGCTTATCGGCGAACGCATCTCTAAAATCGCCAATGTTTCAAACGCAAAATCATCGTCATTCTCTCGTAAACGCCCACAGATTGCAGAAACATCACAATCGGTAAACGCAGATTCAATAACATCCGCATGGTTCAAATCAAAATCATCCACCCCACGCAGAGCCGTTTTCAACGCCCCGCCCAAATCATCACAACCAAGATTCTGCTCAACCGTTTGCGATAAATTCTCTGCATCCTCAATGTAAAAATCGGCCAAACCCGCCGCAATCATCGTTTTTCCATCAATATGATGACCCGTCAATGCAAGATAACGTCCATAATTGCCGGGGCAGCGCACCAATTGATACATACTGCCAACATCAGGAAAAAAACCGATTCCCGCTTCCGGCATGGCAAAAACTGTACCCGCTGAGGCAATCCGTACCTTACAATGCCCGGCAATCCCGTAACCACCGCCCATAGTAATCCCGTCCATAAAGGCAATCGTCGGCTTCGAATAATGAAATATCTGCTTATTCAGCGCATATTCTTCACCAAAAAACACCATCGGCACACGCGGCGTCACCAACCCGCGCCGACAATCCATGCCCGAATAATAAAACGCCTTAATATCTCCGCCCGCGCAAAAGGCTTTATCTCCTGCGCCCAAAAACAACACTGCTTCTATAGATTCATCTTCCGCCCAACCATTCAGCGCCGCACGAATCTCGCGAATCATCTCCAGCGACAACGCATTATGCGCATCCGGCCGATTAAGCGTCACAAGCGCCAAGGCACCGCACGTTTCAATAAGGACTTCAGATCTGGGAACTGCTTGATTCATAGGGTAATACCGCTTAAATGTAGGCGGAAACAAAAAATATCAGGAACCGCCAACATGACAGCACAAAAGAAGAATACGGTAAGCGCAGGCGCGGAGCAACCATCCCTCCCCATTTCACAAGGGGCCTATCCACAAACACGCATGCGCCGCCTGCGCTCACAAGGCTGGCTCCGCGACATGGTCTGCGAAACCCGGCTATCGGCAAATGATCTCATCTGGCCACTCTTTATCATCGAAGGCGAAGACAGCGCACAAACCATCACCGCTATGCCCGGCGTCCAGCGCCTCACCATCGACCGCGCGCTGCAAGCTGTTAAAGACGCTGCCGCATTAGGCATCCCCGCCATCGCCCTTTTCCCCGCCACCCCGCCAGAGAAAAAAACACCCGGCGGTGAAGAAAGCACCAATCCGTTCAACCTCATCTGCCGCGCCGTGCAGGCCATCAAAAAAGAATGCCCCAACATCGGCATCATCACCGATGTTGCGCTCGACCCCTACACAACCCACGGCCATGACGGTTTGCTGGAAGATGGAAAAATTCTCAATGACGCCAGTGTCGAGATTCTGTGCAAACAAGCCCTCAACCAGGCACGCGCCGGCGCAGACATCATCGCGCCATCCGATATGATGGACGGGCGCATCGGCGCTATTCGGGAGGCGCTCGATTCCGAAGACTTCGAAGATGTCGCTATTCTCTCCTACGCTGCAAAATATGCCTCCTGTTTTTACGGTCCGTTCCGTGATGCGGTCGGCTCGTCCGGCGCGCTCAAAGGCGACAAAAAAACCTATCAAATGAATCCGGCCAATACCGACGAAGCTCTGCGTGAAGTCGCCCTTGATCTGCAAGAAGGAGCCGACATGGTCATGGTCAAACCCGGCCTACCCTATCTCGATATTATCCAGCGGGTCAAAAGCACCTTTTCCGCACCAACATTCGCCTATCAGGTCAGCGGCGAGTACGCCATGCTCAAAGCCGCTGCTCAGAGCGGCGCTTTCGATTACAAGAGTGCACTAATGGAAAGTCTTTTGGCCTTTAAACGCGCCGGATGTGATGGCATATTGACCTACGGCGCACTCGACGCCGCCAAAGAGTTAAAGCAACAAAAAACCGCATAAAGAATCTCTGTATGCATCACAAAGATGTAATGCGAAGATACTCGTTTTCCGCTATCCTTAAAAGTAGTGCGGATTCTAAAATACAAACAATATGACCAACCCTTCTGAAACAAAAAAACAACGCGACCGCTTTCTGGCCTTTGCCTTTGCCTCGGCAGATTTGTTTTTGGAAATTTCCATGGAAGGCCGTATCACCTACGCTCTGGGAGCCTCCAAAAGCCTCACCGGCTTTGAAGACGAAGACATTATCGGTAAAAAAATGCTCGAACTCTTCTCTGTCTACGATCAGGCCCAGATCCAAAACATCTACGAAAACGCACAAGCAGGCAAACGCGCGGGCCCTCTCATCGTCGATCTCAACGAACTGGTCAGCAAGCGTAAAGCCGTCTTCACAGCCATGCGCATGCCCGAAGACCCAAACTTCTACATCACACTAGGCTTCAGTAATCTTTTAATGAGCAGACTTGCCGGCGAAATCTCCGCCATCAGCACGGGGCCTATTTTAGATCGCGCAGGATTCATCCAGCAGGCTAAAGATACATTTGACATCGCCCGCTCCATAGACCAACGCATCGAAATAACATTGTTTGACTTCACACCGACCAAAGAGCAAAAAGAACGTCTGGGCAAAGAAGGCTGGAACAGCTTCACCGAATCCATTGGTCATTTCCTTCAATCCCAAGCCATCGATGGACAAGCCGCCACCATGATCTCTGACGGCAAATACGGACTCATCCATGAAAAAGACATAGATAGCGCCCTCATCCGCGAACGCATAGAATCTCTGGCCGCTAAAAATGATCCTGAAGGTGAAGGGGTTGAGGTCCAAAGCAAAACAATCCACACAAACCTCAATACACTCAACAATCACGATGCAACCCGCGCACTTGTTTATACAGTTAACGAATTTGACCGCGAAGGCACAAACTTCACCATAGAGACACTCAACTCCTGTGCAAAAGATTATGTAGACGCCAACACTGAGCGTATTAAAAAACTCCAAAGCATCATAGAGCGCCAGGACTTCACCTTACATTTCCAGCCCATCGTCAAACTTAAAACCAAAGAAGTATCCCACTACGAAATACTCAGCCGCTTCAAAGAAGGCGACACTATGGAATGGATCATGCTTGGAGAAGATACGGGACTAGCCCCGGCTTTTGATATGGCCGTATGCGAACGCGCCATCAACCATATCAAACATAAAGGCGGCGGATCACGAACCGTCTTCTCTGTAAATCTGTCCAGCCAATCCATCCAAGACGACACATTCAAAGAAAAACTCATGGAAAAACTTGGAAATCAAAACAACCTGCATGAACGCCTGATATTTGAAGTCACCGAATCAGGACATATCAAAGACCGCAGTAAAATTCAAAAATTCATCGAACAACTTAAATCATTAAAATTCACAATTACTCTGGACGACTTCGGCACAAACGCCGCAACCATCCAGCACCTACAAAAACTCCCCGTCGACTACGTCAAAATCAGCGGCAAATATATCCGCAAAATACTTTCATCCGGACGTGACGCCGCCACAGTTAAGAATCTGACAAAAATAGGCAAAGAACATAACATCAAAGTTATAGCTGAATTCGTTGAAGAACAGGCCCAGGCAGACATGCTCATGGAAATAGGTGTGGATTACGGCCAAGGCTACCTATTTGGCAAACCAGAAACTGCGCCAAGTTTTACCCCACCTAAAAAGTAACACACAAAGCTTCCAGCCTTGATCTTGTAAAAAAAAGTACGCACAATAACCAGACTAAAGTGCAAACAGATTTAACTTTTTGCGCCAAAATATATCTTCGGGCAACACACCTCTTCTGCAGTTTTGTTGCCCCATTAAAGAGTCTTTAACAGGAAATAATGTATCCTTTAAAGAACCTCCACCGCTGCGTATCCATGCAATTGTAAGGATTTTTGCTTGTCATGAAGTTTGTCGGCATCGCGCTTGTATTCGTCTGCACGTTTGGCGGTCTTTTGATCGCCATGCATTTCGATATGCCGAAATTCATGAAGCTTGTAATGCTAATTCTCGGAGCTATGCCCGGCGAATTTGTCATCATTTTCGGCTGCGCCGTTGCCGCATTTCTCATTGCGAATTCGACCGAAACCATCAAAGGCACGATGAAATATTTCTCAGCCCTTGCAAAACCCTCAGCTTATTCCAAAGATGACTATGTCGAACTGATGAGCATGCTCTTCACCGTGTTCAAACTCGCCCGAACAAAAGGCTGGCTCGCTCTCGAACAACATATCGAACAACCCGAAGAAAGCGATGTATTCGCCCAGTTCCCAAGCTTTCAACACAACCATCACGCCCTGATTTTTCTATGCGATTATCTGCGCATCATCTCCCTGGGCAATGATAGCCCACACGAACTTGAAGCCCTCATGGATGAAGAAATTGAAACCATTGAGCACCACGAGGGCCATCCCGGCCACGCTGTGCAAACCATGGCCGATGGCATCCCTGCGCTCGGCATTGTTGCTGCCGTTTTGGGTGTAATTAAAACCATGGCCTCAATCTCCGAACCACCAGAAGTTTTAGGAAAAATGATCGGCGGCGCGTTAGTGGGAACATTCCTTGGGGTTTGGCTATCCTACGGCATGGTCGCACCCATTGCCGGAGCCATGACCTCCAAAGCTGAAACGCAAGTCATGTATTTTAAATGCATAAAAGTCGCGGTTATCGCCTTCTTAAACGGTGCAGCACCACAGGTCGCCGTTGAATTTGCCCGCAAATTTTTACCCCATGATATACAGCCAACCTTCCAGGAACTGGAAGAAAAACTAAACGAATTACCAAGTCCAGGCGCTTAAGACCACAGGCTTAATAACACGTAAAAAGGGAAGTGACCGACGTGGCTGAGGAAGACAAAGTCGAACAGCCTATAATTATCAAAAAGATCAAAAAGGGCGGTGGCCACCACGGCGGCGCCTGGAAGGTCGCCTATGCCGACTTCGTAACGGCCATGATGGCATTCTTTCTGCTCCTGTGGCTCTTGAACGTCACAACAGAAGACGAAAAAAACGCAATATCAAACTACTTCGACCCCACACACCCCAAAGTTTCAAGCGACACCAGCGGCGCAGGCGGCGTCCTTGGAGGCCTAAGCGTTGCACCCAAAGGTGCGATGGTCAGTAATGTACAACCTATTACAGCATCAACACCATCCGGATCAGCAGTAAATAATCGTTCGGCCAGAAAAGATAACCTCGAACAAGCCAAAGAAAAACTCCGCAAACAAGAAGAAGAGCGCATGCAAAGCGCCAAAGCAGAAATCGAAAAAGCCATCGAATCGGACCCCGAACTCAAAGAACTCAAAGACCAGCTCCTCATTGACATGACCCCCGAAGGCCTGCGCATTCAGGTCATTGATAAGGAAGGAAAACCAATGTTCGCCTCCGGCAGCGCGCGGATGTTTGAAAAAACCCGTAAACTGCTCGAAAAAGTCACTGAAGTCATCAAAAAGCAACCCAACGAACTCTCCGTACGCGGCCATACCGACAGCGTAGGTTACGGCCCCGAAGCGACTTACACAAACTGGGAACTTTCCGCCGACCGCGCCAATTCATCCCGCCGCGTCATGCTGGAAAGCGGCTTCCCGCCCGAGCGTATCAACAACGTTGTTGGCAAAGCCGATACCGAACATCTCATCAAAGATGATCCCAAAAATGCCAGCAACCGGCGCATCTCCATCATTTTGCTGAAAGAAGAACTCACCAACCCCGACTTTGAGAAAAAAGCCGCCGCCGCACTTCCGGATATCCGCAAAAAGACGGAAGAAGAACGCGAAGAAGAAAAAGCCGGCGACGCCTATATAGAGCAACCCACAGGCGTCTTTCCCAAAATGGGTACCTTCAAGAAAACCCCCGGCGCAATTGAGTTTCCTTAATTATGAAAAAATCCAAAAAAATTCCTGAATGGACTGACAGATTACTCGGCTTCTTCTGCCTGTTTAGCGCTCTCGGCTTCCTCCAGTCTCTATTGTTCTTGACCTTTAATTTAGAAGCAAAACAAATAATCGCGATCACATTCCTTTGTTCAATATCCTCTCTCATTCTTGGCGGTATCATTTTAGCCATTCACAATAGAAAAAACTAATCAAACTTATTACTCTTCGGAAAACCATTCGGCGGCAAACGGCCCGCGGAGGCGCGCTTACCCACCCACGGATTAATATCCTCAACCAAAGTCATCCCCGCGCCATATTTAAACTCAAGCCCCTCATCCCATTTAAAGGTCTTGGCATCGCTAATCCCGCCATCTTTATATTTCTGCAGGATCACGCCTTTTCCGCGTCCCATTTCCGGCACCTCAGCCAGCTCAAACACCAGCATCTTGCGGTTCTTACCGATCACCGCGATGTGGTCGTGCCCATCGGCGACCGCGCGGCACAGCACCGCTTCTACATTGCCCGACACATTCAACACCTGCTTACCGTTCTTGGTCTGGGCCAGCACGTCATCACTCCTCACAATAAAGCCATGCCCGCTCGTCGCCGCCACCAGAATCTTCTGCCCCGGTCTATGCAGCATCATCGCCGCAATATCGCTGTCATTAGGCAAATCGACCATAATCCTCAAAGGCTCTCCAAAGCCGCGCCCTGGCGGCAACTTGTCACAACCCACCGTATAAAACCGACCGTTCGTGCCAAAAACAAGCAGCTTGTCGGTCGTTTGCGCCTCCAGCACAAACGCCTCCCGGTCGCCGTCTTTATATTTAAAGTCGCGTGCATTCAGCCCATGGCCCTTCATCGCCCGCACCCAGCCCTGACGCGAGCAAATAATTGTCACCGGCTCTTTCTCAATCATTGCCTCATCCAGATCCACCGCAACCGGGGCTGGCGACGCACCAATCACCGTGCGCCGCGCGCCCAGCGCAGTATCCTGCCCAAACTGCTTACCCAGCGCCTTAATCTGCTTTTTAATACGGGTCCACTGACGCGCATCCGACCCAATCAGCGTCACAAGCTCATCACGCTCTGCCGACAGATTCTCGTGCTCACCCTTTATTTCCATCTCTTCAAGCTTATGAAGTCGGCGCAAACGCAGGTTCAAAATCGCTTCAACCTGCACCTCGGAAAGTTTAAACGCCTTGGCCAATTCTGCCTTTGGATCATCCTCAAAGCGAATAATCCGGATCACCTCATCAATATTCAGATAAACGATCAGATAGCCTTCCAACACCTCCAACCGGTGCAAAACCTTCTCCAGACGATATTGCGAACGCCGAACCAGCACCTCTTTCTGGTGGTTCATCCAGGCCTGCAAAACCTCTTTCAGGTTCATCACCCGCGGCACTAAACCGTTTTCCAATACATTCATATTCAGACTAAAACGATTCTCCAGATCGGAATTGCGATAAAGCGCCTCCATCAACAAATTCGGATCAACATTCTGGCTTTTCGGCACCAGCACAATGCGGATATCTTCCGCTGATTCATCACGAATATCATCAAGCATCGGCAACTTACGCGTTGTCACCAGTTCGGCAATTCGCTCAATCAGCTTGGATTTTTGCACCATATAGGGAATTTCGTTCACCACGATCTGATACTTGCCGCGCCCTAAATCTTCCCGTTCCCACTTCGCACGAACGCGGAAAGCCCCTTTTCCCGTCTCATAGGCGCTGACAATATCCCTATGATCTTCGATCAAGGTGCCGCCAGTTGGAAAATCTGGCCCACTCACAATAGTCGCCAGCTCCGCAATACTGACATCCTTTTGCTCCAAAATGCACTCCATCGCAGCGCACAGCTCGGCCACATTATGCGGCGGAATGGAGGTCGCCATCCCCACGGCAATCCCTGTCGCACCATTGGCCAAAAGATTCGGAAAACCGCCCGGCAGCACCACCGGCTCATTTTCTGACCCGTCATAGGTCGGGCGAAAATCTACCGCATTTTCCTCAATGCCGTCCAGAAGCAACAAAGCGACCGTCGTCAACCGCGCTTCCGTATAGCGCATCGCCGCCGCATTATCCCCGTCAATATTCCCAAAATTCCCCTGCCCATCGACCAGCGGATAACGCTGCGCAAAATCCTGCGCCAAACGCACCATCGCATCATATACAGCCGTATCACCATGAGGGTGAAACTTACCAATCACATCGCCCACCACGCGCGCAGATTTCTTCGGCGCCCCCGTGGGCCCAAGCTTGAGCTGATACATCGCATACATCAAACGCCGGTGCACAGGCTTCATCCCATCGCGTACATCAGGCAGGCTGCGACTCATAATCGTCGAAAGCGCATAGGACAAATACCGATCAGAGAGCAACTCCCCAAACGGCTGATCAATCACATCATGATCTGGAACTGAATTATCCTGCGGCATACTCATTCTTTCCTATCGATTGCATATCAAGAGTTTTGGCAAATCGCTGCGCAAAAATCAAGCGTGCATCAGGAACGCCTCTGGAATGATGCGTAAAAACGTAGGTGTCCAGAAAATGCCCGGTCATCTCCAACCCCTTCATAACCTCTTTCTCATTCATCTCCCCGCCGCCCGGTTTTAAGAACCCTGCCAACGCCAACAACTTGCCTTTATAGGGCGCCCCTGCCGACGCGCTCACCGCCTTGCCCGTCTTCGGCGATACATACATCAAATTCTCATCACCATTGCCGCTCGCGCATCGCGTCAAATCCAGCGAAAACCCGAGTTCCTTAAGCAGTGCAATTTCCCATAACACATACGCTGCGCCCCACACATCGCTCTCCAGCGTCTCAAACAACGCCTGCAAACCATGATAAAGCCCTGCATGCGCCTCACGCTCTGGCAACGCGGCATCACACAAAGCGCACGCCGATTGCAACGCCGCCAATTTCAACGGCTCTTGCAACAGATGCGCCGACACATTTTTGGACAATTCCAGCGTGAAAGCCCCCAGCCCATCATGCGTACGGCTTTGCCACGTGACATCGACCAGATTGCCGACCTCCAAAGACCCGCGCAGCTTCGTCCCCTGCCCTCCGCGCACATACCCGGCCGCGCGTCCATGATGCGCGGTCAGCAGTGAGACAATCGCCCCATGCTCCCCATGCGCCCGTGCACGCAGCACTATCCCTTGATCTTGCCAGCATTCCATGAAATAAAACTATCCGATATATCATCCCTGCGAAAGCAAGGATCTTTTGAAATTAGGAAAAATCCCCGGCCATGAAAATAAAAACAGTCGGTATCGCAGGATTAGGAGCAATCGGCAGCGCCGTAGGCCGTGCTTTAATAAAAGGCATTGACGGCCTTGAATGGACAGCGGCCAGCAATCTGGAAACCGTCGACGAATTCAACGTACCCTTAGTTGATTTTAAAACCCTTGCTAAAAGCTGCGACATCATCATCGAATGCCTGCCGCCATCCGCCGTCCCTGAACTGGCTAAATATGTTTTTGCCGAGCAAAAGACCCTCATTCTGATCTCATCTTGCGCTTTGTTGATGTTTCCTGAAATTTTAAATGCCCACAAAAATACCCACAGTCGCATCCTCGTGCCATCCGGTGCGCTTGCTGGTATTGATGGTGTTAAAGGATTGAAAGAACTAGGAATTGAAAAAAGCATTATTGCATCAACAAAGAAGCCATCAGGTTTCTCCGGTGCCCCCTATGTGGATAAAATGGGGATAAATCTGGAGCAAATTCAAGCCAAAGGGATCAAAACGAAAATTTTCGAAGGCAACGCCTTAGAGGCCGCAAAAGGCTTCCCGGCCAACGTCAATGTCGCCGCAACATTATCGCTGGCCGGCACAGGTCCGGAAAATACACAAGTCGAAATCTGGGCCGACCCGAACGCCAAAGGCAACACTCACGAAATCAATGTTTACGGTCAGTTCAGCCACCTAAACGTGCGCATCACCAATATGCCCGATCCAGCCAATCCGAAAAGCTCAATGCTCGCCGCGCAAAGCATCGTCAGTGTTCTCAAAGATATGAACACAGCTCTGGTTGTCTTATAATGCCTGCGCCCCTCCCCGCAAAGCGTTTTTATATGATTCGACACGGTGAAACCGAAGCCAACGCCGCGCGTATCATGGCCGGACACATTGACACCCCGCTTACAGCCAAAGGCCGCGAACAGGCATACAACGCCCAAAAAGTTATTAACACACTTCAGGTCAAACCCGCAGCGATCTTCCACAGCCATCTTTCCAGAGCACGCGACACCGCCATCATCATCAATGAGGCTCTGAACGCTCCCATGCATGAAGACCATGATCTGGCTGAAATTCACGCCGGAGATTGGGAAGGTGCACCATATGAGGTAATTGCCGAGATGTTTGACGGCTGGCCCGACGTGCCGAATGGAGAAACGCACATTGACTTCTTTGAACGGGTCAAACGGGGAAAAACAAAGGCTTTAACTCATTCAGATGACCCGGTATTGATTGTATGCCACGGCGGGGTTATGCGCGCTTTTGGTGAAATCCACGGCATCCCCACACCAGGAAAATTCCAGAACGCCCATTTGTATGAATTTATACCTAAGCCGGAAAATCTAAAATTCCCTTGGGCGGTTTATGATTATCGTCTTTGCCCAAAATTAAAAACTTTACTAAAATCAGAATCCACGATTTACCAAATCTAAAATTTTACACCTTACACATTCTGAATCGTATCAAAAACTTTAAACGCCTGTACGTGTGCAGCCACATCATGCACGCGGAAAATTTGCACGCCTTGCGAATATCCATAAAGTGCCGAAGCCAATGAACCTGCTAAACGGTCATCTGGCGGTTCATCATTCGAAATTTTACCAATAAAGCTCTTCCGGCTCGTCCCAAGCAGGATAGGCACCCCCAAACCATGAAATTCTTTTATATTTCTAAGCAGTAACAGATTATGCTCTAATGTTTTGCCAAATCCAATCCCCGGATCACAAACAAGCATTTCTACATCGATACGGTGCGTCTCACATAATTCAATGCGTTGCTGTAAATACTGAGAAACATCTTTTACAACATTGCTATACAAAGGATTTTTCTGCATAATCTGCGGAGTTCCCTGCATATGCATCAAAAAGATCGGCACGCCAGCCTCCGCTGCCACAGACAAGCTATCAGGATCATAGCTTAAGGCACTAATATCATTTATAATATTTGCCCCAGCATTAAGTGCGGCTTCCATAGTTTTCGCATTGCGCGTATCAATACTGACCCACGGCGCTTTACCAAGCAGCCCTTCAATAACCGGCACCACACGCGAAATTTCTTCTTCTGTATCAATAGCTTCCGCACCAGGCCTCGAGGACTCCCCGCCAACATCCAGAATCGTCGCACCCTCAGACAACATCTGCAAACCATGTGCTATCGCCTTGTCAGAATTAAAAAATTTACCACCATCACTAAAACTATCAGGGGTCACATTGACTACACCCATAATATGCGGACCGCCCGCGAAAGGGTGCAGATTTGAAACATTTATATCGGCGCATTTTCGGGTCATTTCTATCACGCCGCCAATATTTGTGAAATTTCAATCTCCTGCCCCTCAGGCATTTTTTCAACCAAATCTCCGACAGACAAGCCGAAAACCGGATGCCGCCACGCTGGCGCAATTTCCTGCAACGGCTTGAGAACAAAGGCTCTCTGATGCATACGCGGATGCGGTACCGTGCACACGGAATCCACGCACACCTCATCACCATAGGCCAGCAAATCCAGATCCAAAACTCGTGGCGCATTCCGCTCAGCTCGCACACGTCCAAAATCATGCTCAACACCCTGCAAGACGCCCATAAGAACCTTCGCAGACAAAGCCGTTTCCACCACAACAACCGCATTACAATACCACGGCTGCTCAGACACCGGCACCGGCGCACTGCGCCAAACACTAGACACTTTCGCAATCTCAAGCCCGACAGTCGCCAGTGCCGCTACAGCCGCCCCTAAAGTCTCCTCCGGCATACCATAACGGCTTGGCAAATTCGCCCCTAATCCAATCAGAATCAAAAACAGCCTCCTGTAAAATCAGAAGGCTGCACTCTAGCTCATTAATAATAAATGATAAAGAGAGATTACCAGCTACGGACTTTGCCAGTATCTACATGAATAAAGTCACTTTTGGGATAATAACCAACCCCGCCCGCACGCAAATTCATCGCAATCTTACGCAGGCTATTTGTTCTATAACCCTTGATATGCAGATCGATCGCCTGACCGTACATATGAAAAGAATTCTTGGCCACACCCGTACTCACCCGACGCAAATTCGCATTTGTCTTCGGACTGCGATAACCAGACAAAATTTCCAAAGGCTCACGTTGAGAAGCCTTACGCTGCACCAGAGAAATAATATCAATCACCCGCGGGTCCATCGGAAACACTTCACCAGTGCGAAAATCACGCAAAACATAATTCAAACGCTCAAACGCTTCAGGCAAATATTTATCACCAACCCGATAAACACCATTAAAACTTTCACCCGTATGAGCGTGGCGAAAACCAACGCGCCAAGTTCCGCGAGCAGCCTGCGCATCCGAACCAAACCCCAAAGGCACAACGGTTGCCAAAACTCCAGCCAGACCAAGCTTCAAAATTTCACGACGATCAATAGAGTTCAAACTCGAACCAAGCACATTTCCAGTGTTTTCAAACATTCGCCACCTTTGATGAATTATTGTTATAAGACTTTTAAAACTTTAACTTGAAAGAACTAACAGAATTTTCGAACGAGAAAAAGGCCAAAACCAAAGAAAACCAGCCTGCTTCTCCATAAAATGCTTCACACACCCGAAAAGGCGCAAAAAACCGTTCCTAACCTCAAGTATTATCCACAGGAATAAAGATTCCGTCAATATCCTTAAGCATTTTTATTAAATTATCGTCAAAACCATACAAATCCTGACCATAAACAAGCCCACCCTGATCATTAACCCACACAGTATAGTACAGCAGATAAACAGGGATTGGATCTGAAATATAAAGATCGCGCGTCTTTTTATCCTGCACTAAAGCCGCCAAGTCCTCTTCATTCCAACCCTTGCGATGCTTAAGGATAAAATCCGCCATCCGCTCTGGGTCTTTCATCCGCACACACCCCGAAGAAGCCGCGCGATTCGCCCGCTCAAA
>Ga0116162_10000826_pt1 | contig 21389 bp, 14 predicted proteins | sample AD_UKC105_MetaG_FD_89875 | JGI IMG/M metagenome (GOLD analysis project Ga0116162, IMG submission 89875) | Active sludge microbial communities of municipal wastewater-treating anaerobic digesters from Hong Kong - AD_UKC105_MetaG | ecosystem: Engineered > Bioreactor > Anaerobic > Digestate...
AATTGCTCCATGATTGAAAATATTCCTCCAAAAGGAGTGAGCTTCTCGGATTTTATTTGTATTTTTGCCATGCCTGATGAGGTTTTGTTTGATTATTTTTTTGCAACACTAAGTTAAGTGAATCCTCTGACATGGCAAAATCCTGAGCAACTTTTTGTTGCTCAGGTACTTAAAAAAAATATTTTATAATAGTGTTGCGGAATTAAGGTTAAGTTGTTTATTTTATCTAATACTTGTATATTTGCGCAATATACAAGTAGTTGAATGTAATATTCAATTAATCATAAGCAAACAAAGAAAAATAATGGTTAAATTAAAGTGTCTCGTTTTTACCTTGGGATTGCTTTTCGGCTATAACTCGGTCCGGTGTCAAGAAGTTGCCTTAAAATCTAATTTGATAGCAGATGCAACAACTACTTTCAATTTAGCAGCTGAAATTGGAATCTCTGCTAAGAATACTTTGGATCTCTATGTGAACTACAATCCATGGAAATTTGGTGATAATAAATCTTTCAAGCATTTGATGGTACAACCTGAATATCGTTTTTGGTTTTGTGAACGATTTAGCGGTTCCTTTCTTGGTATTCATGCTCATGCCGGCATTTTCAATGTGGGAGGTGTAGATATGCCTTTCGGTCTATGGCCCAAATTAAAAGATTACCGTTACGAAGGTGAATTTATTGGAGCTGGAATTTCTTATGGTTATCAGTGGATCCTTAATAAGCATTGGAATATTGAAGCCAATATTGGTGCTGGATATGCCTATATTCATTATGACAAATATAAGTGTAAAGACTGCGGTAAACGTTTAAAGAAAGATCAAAATCGAAATTATCTCGGCCCTACCAAAGCTGCTGTTAGTCTTGTCTACTTATTCTAAAAAATAAAATCAAATGAAAAATATACTGATTCTTTGCACTCTTTTTTTCTGCACTACTTTAAAAGGGCAGGATAAGCCTTCGGAGAGCTTTGAAGTTGATAATATAAGGTTTAGTTTATTATCGGATAATTCATTGCAAGTCAGGATGACTCTAATTCTTTCTAAAGATTTTCATCTTGCTTCCAACCGTATGGTTACTTTTACTCCTATATTACACGGATTGGGAAATGAAGAAGCCGTATTAACTCCTGTATATGTGTATGGACGTAAGCGCTTTATTATTTCTGAGCGTAAAGACAGAATACCTGTTGATGAAAACTGGTTGTTCCGTCGCAATAACAAAGAAAAGCAAGTCATTAACTACGAAACATCTTTGCCATTTAGTAAGTGGATGGATGGGGCTAAAATTATATTGGAAGAAAGCTTTTGCGGATGTGGTAATGCACTAGAAGAGACCTTTGATCGGAACTTGGCCCAAATCTTATTCCCTAAACCGAAAGTAGATTTTCCGGATATAACTTATTGTATACCTAAAAAGGAGATGGTGAAACGTCGTATTTATAAAGGACGTGCTTTCTTGGATTTCCCTGTCGATAAGATCGTGATTTACCCTGAATATAGAAGAAATGCAATTGAATTGGCACGGATTGACAGTACATTGAGAGGCTTCAAATTGGAACAGATACGCTCGATTAGAATTCACGGATATGCTTCTCCTGAAAGTCCTTATTTGCATAATGCTTATTTAGCAAAAGGGCGTACAGAGGCTCTTAAACAGCATATTCTTAAGAAATTCAATTTGAAAGATTCGATTATAGGTACGGATTATACTCCGGAAGATTGGGATGGCTTTATTCTATTTGCTAAACAGAGTAACTTGAAAGAAAAAGCACGTATCCTAGAGATAGCTCTTAGTGATGTACATCCAGATACCAAGGAGATTAAACTGAAGAAAATTCCTGAAGCTTATAATTATATCAAAACAAATTGGTTTCCGGCTTTACGACATTCCGATTATGAAATAGAATATCAGCATCCCGATTATACTCCCGAGCAAGCGAGGATATTAATCAAAAACAATCCGGAACAGCTTAGTGTACGTGAAATGTTTGAGGCGGCCCAGCTCTGTCCCAGAGGTTCTGCTGAATATTATCAGATTATTCAGACAGCTGTACAAATCTATCCTAATAATCCGGATGCTAATGTTAATGCAGCAGCAATGGAATTGGAGCGAGGTAATCTTATTGCTGCGAAGAAGTATCTTCAGAAGGCTGATATGAATACACCGGAAGCTCAAAATAATATGAAGCGCATCATTTTATTAGAGGAGAATAAACAATGATAGAGAATATATTTAAAATAGCTTGTATCGTTTTAACCTTACTTTTATCCTCTTGTATAAAAGAAGATTATAATACAAATAATTGTCCGGGGCAGTATACAATTACTCCTATAAGCCCGAAAGAATTGAATTCCGGTAGAAGCGTAGAACTTAAAAATTCGCTCACTACTCTTATTGATCCAAGTAAGGATTCTCGTATAGTAGAGGTTGGAAGTAATAGACCATTGGATTTGATGAAAGGGCTCTATACAGCTATACCGGTGAAAGGAACGGATAAGAATGTAGAGATTGAAGGAAAAACAGTAAGTGTGACTGCTGAATCAACCGGCGAAGCGAACAATCCAAGTGATTTTGTGGGTGGCTATTTGGATATTGATGTACCAAAAACTGTGCCCGATTGGGGAATTGTCAATTATGATGTGCCAACCATGATTCAGACAAGATTACTTGTATTGAGAGTTAAGCTTGAAGGTTTGAATGCACAATTGGTAGAGTCACTAAACGGAGTCATAAATGGAATTGCGATTTCACGCGATTTGGATAATGCTTTTCTTGATAATGGCACCACTAATCGCTTTCCTGCTTTAAAATCAGGATATGTAAATTATACTTTAGGTCTATCGGGTACGGATGGTTACTATACCGGTAGCCGCCGCCTATTAGGACTTGATGGAGTTGCTTCTCAGATACTTACTCTAAATATCACTTATAAAGGGAATGTACAGAAAGTCTACACCTTCAATATTACAAACGATCTGAATGGTTTTCATACCAAAGATGTTGTGCAACCATGGATTATACAGATGAAGCTTCGCTTGGGAGCTGATTTCCAGGCTAATATTGAAGACTGGATTGCCGGACCTGAAGTCTGGATAGATGCTCAACACTAAAAAATAAATAAATAATAAAATCATAGATTCTATATGAAAAGACTTCTCTGCAAAACAATCTTTTATGGAGTATTGATGAGTGTTGTTGCTACAGCATGTACCAATGACAATCTACAAACATCCCCGGAGGGTGGCAAAGTTGCCGTGCGTGTTTCCGGAGGTGTACAAACTCGAGCTACCAATAATATTTGGGATGTAAATGATGCGATTGGGATTACTATGGTTAGCCCTCAATCGGTTAGCGTTATTGAGCCTTACAGAAATTATTCTTATTCCACATCCGGTGACGGTAATTTCTCACCAACTGATGCATCGAAAATAATCTATTTTCCTTCGGATGGGACTACAGTTTCTTTTAAAGCTTATTATCCTTATAAAAGAGACTTATCAACCGATATGTTGATACCTGTGAATACAAAAGATCAAACTTCGTTGGCAGATATTGATCTGATGACAGCTGACCATGTTTCAGGCAATTCTATTGATGAGCCTAATGTCAAACTCAATTTTTATCATCGCTTAGCTAAAGTTTCAATTGATTTGGCGACAGATGAAACCGGATTAATAAATTTGGAAGGGTGTAAGCTTACGATGAAAGGTTTGAAAACTTCCGGGGCATACGATTTGATGAAAGATGGTTTGTCAGTGGATGCAAATTCGGGGGCGGATGTCAATATCCCCTTACGCAATAATCAAGGAGAAGCTATTCTACTGCCAAGAGCCGCAGCTGAAGGAGTGACCTTTTTGGTAACAACCGCTAATGGTGGCACTTACACTGCAATTCTAGATAAAGATCTTGAACTGAAGGCCGGTTATAAGCATACTTTCCATATCCGTTTAAAAAGTACTCCAGTACTTGTCAGCGCTACGATAACACCTTGGATTGAAGGACCCGAGCGACAAACTGATGTGATTCGTGTGGTAACAGGATTGAATGATAGCAGAGATTTTCAACCGAACGATGTATTGAATCTCTATCTGAAAGATAAGGATGATACGAATTTCAACTACCTGACTACTTTTACATACGGTACAGATAATAAGTGGATCACCAATAAGCAAGTTTATTGGGAGAGCATTAAAGCTGATCCTGCTGCCTTCCGGGGGGCTACTACTATTGCCAAGGCCTTAAACGGCACACAAATGGCTGATATTTTGGTATCCAAAGATGTCAGTGTCAGTCAATATACGGGAGTTAACCTGGAGATGACCCATGCCGGATCAAAAGTAACTATTCAATTGAAATCTTCTGATGGGACTTTTACTACCGGTGAGCTAAAGAATGCTTCGATTATTTTGCCGGGATATCTGAATACTGCTTCGGTTAATGCGAACGGAACATTTGTCATAGGGAATTCTACTATTGATATAGTTCCTGAAAGTAATGTGGCTATTTTCCCACCACAAACCATAGGATATGGTAAAAACTTGGCTACGATTACAATAAACGGACGCACGTACGATTTGAAAGTGACTGAGGCAAATGGCTTTGAATACGTTCCGGGTGTTGCTTATACATTAACGGCCGATTTAAAGAAAGCCAGTGTTTTGATGAGTGCTTTAGTGACTCCGTGGACTGAAGAAACGCATGAGTTTCAAGATGTGCGTATTGGTCTTGCTAACTTAGGTTCGAATGGAGGAGATTTGAAAAACGGAGATCAACTCTATCTATATACGGGGGATAACGCAAGCAGGATAGACTTAAATGGATATTTTGCTTATAATGGTTCGGGATGGAACTATAGTAATCCTTCCACTCCATTGTATTGGGAAGATATTGCGAATAGCGGATATATCTATGCTTCGATTACCCGCCCTGCGCTATCAAATGCTTCAGGTAATAACCAATCGCAAGATTATATAACTGCAATTCCCGTAGCAAATGCCGGAGGAGTGACCAATACGGCAATAAACCTAACAATGACGCATCAGGTTGCAAAAGTCAATGTGATACTTTGGTCGAATACTTACAGTGAAGCAAAACTCACTGCTGCAAAAGTTACTTTGCCCAATTATGATATGGGAGGCAGTATGAATAAAGGTTTGTATAGCCGTGGAACGTTGAAAGGAACCATTACCTTGGACAACCCGGTCAAAGTTATTCCTACACAATCCGGTGCTGTGACCACATACAATACAGCTTCATATCTTCAGGAACAAACTGTAGCCAAACAGACACCTTTGGTAATTGTTGAAATTGATGGTCGTTCTTATACGGTTAAGCATACTGATGATGTGGCCTATACTTCAGGCAAGATTACCAATCTTAAAATACAGATAGAAAAGTCTGATTTAAAAGTAAGTGTTGATGTTGCCAATTGGGTGGATCAGTTACCGATTATATTTGATAATGCGATGTTCTTTACAGTGGCTAATCCCACTGCGAGTGGATTTGTACATAACGATCAAATTAAGTTTTATGAGCTTGGCTTATCCAATACCGTAACCAATAATACCAATACATATACGTATTCAGTTTCCGGGAGTACTGCTTCTTTGACTAACCCGAAAGCTGCTTGGTATAGGGATGATTTTCAGACCGGTGATGCAATATCCGGAGTATTCCCAGTGCTTTCTCAAACGAATGTTGCTGCTGGAGCAAGTACATTCAATTGGACTTGTAGCAATGGTTCAGGAGGGTCTTCAACTAATGGGCACAATCAGGATGTGATTATCGCAGCTCCCAATGGAAATTATGGAACAATTCAAACAGGTAGTGCCAATGTAGCTTTCCAATTTAAGCATGTACTAAGTAAAGTTTCGGTTAATCTCATTGTAGGTACAGGTTTTACTGCATCGGAAATAGCGGGCAGCGTAGTTGAGTTGAATAACTTCAAACTTTCCGGAACTGTTAATGTGGCTACTGGTTCTGCTTCTCCTACCGGTGCGGTTACTTCTTCTTTCCAACCTACAATATTGTCTGCGCCCAATGCTGTAACAGGTAAGACTGTGGTATCTAGCTATGAAGCTTTTATCATGCCGCAGACTATTACAGCAGCTTCTGCAAGCAAGACAACTATTGTAACGGTCACCTTGAATGGAGTGAAGTTCTATGGACAACTTAGCGCAGATAAACTATTTGCAGCCGGAGAACACAATGTCCTTAACATTACACTTAATAAGGTTGGTCTTGCATTAAGCACAGAACTTGTCGACTGGACTTATGGAGGAAGCTATGACATGGATTTGCATTAATTTATGGAGAAACATTTAAATATAACATACGTATGAAATCTTTTATATATAAATTCTTCTTAAGCGGTTCTTTGTTGGCTACGCTTGCTACGGCTTGTAGTACCGATGATTTCTCCCTATCTGGAGATAAAACTGCGGCAAAGATTACTGCGAGTATGGGGTTAGCGAGTACAAAAGGCGCTACCCGTGCTTCCGACAATGTATGGGGTAAATCTGACCATATTGGAATTACAATGTTGGAATATCCTATTACCGGAGCACCTGTGGTTGTGAATAGTTACAGCAATCAGGATTTTGTTACTACTGATGGCGATGGTAATTTTTCATCCAATCCCTCAAGTAACATCATGTATTACCCTGTGGATGGGAGTGCAGTTACTTTCAAAGCATATTATCCTTATAACAGCGCTATGGCTGCAGGTAATTTTATAATGCCGGTGAATGTTTCAGATCAAACGAATCTTGCTTCATTAGACTTGATGACAGCAGATCATACAAATGCCGATCTCTCTGTAAGTAATACGAAAGATAATCCTAATGTAAATTTGAAGTTTTATCATCGTTTATCCAAGCTAATCATTAATTTGACAGCTGATGCTCCTATTGATTTGACCGGTTGTAAACTAGTGTTGAAAGGTATGCTGACTAAAGAAAATTACAACTTGATGAACGACACCCGAGTAGCTGATGTTACCTCAGGAGCAGATGTTATAATCCCTGTAAATAACTTGGTTGGAACAGGCATTCTGTTGCCTCGCAATGCAGGTGCCGGGGTTACATTTCAAGTTACAACGGCAAATGGAGCTGTGTATAAAGCCATAATGGACAATTCGCTTGATTTGAAAAGCGGATATAAATATACGTTTAATGTACGTTTGAGTACTACACCAGCGGTAATATCTGCAACAGTTGCACCTTGGGTTGATGGACCAACCCAGAATATGACTTTGAGAATTGGAACGGCAAATTTAGGCTCCAATAGTGGATTAATAAATCAAGAAGAGTTATATCTGTATCAGGGTGATAATTTAAATCGTACACCTTTAGCTGGTCACTTTATCTATAACTTGTCAGGAAATGTTTGGAACTATAGTGAAAGCACACCATTGTATTGGGAAAATATATCTGGAAGTAAAATCTATGCTTCGATCATCCGGGAAGCGGTTAATCCTTTATTGAGTAATCAATCTCCTGATTATATCACTGCCACTCCAATTGATAATGACGGCGGTAAAAGTAATACTGCACTTAATTTTAGTATGAGCCATCAGGTTGCCCAAGTACAAGTGACACTATCCTCGAGTATATATACAGACGCTCAATTGCAGACAGCGGTCGTTTCTTTGCCTAATTATAAGGTAGGAGGAGCCTTGAATAATGGAATCTATGTTCCTGGTATGGCTAGCGGTGATATTGCAATGGATACACCCAATAGTTCCAAGATGACATCAGCTTATCTGCAACCCCAGTCAATTGGATCATCCGCAACCCTTGTCAAAGTAAAAATCGGTACGCGGGAATATATTGCTACAGGCTATACCGTGGGCTATGAAGCAGGTAAGGTTACGAAATTAAATATTGATATACAACCATCTGAGGTAAAAGTCAGTGTAAGTGTGAAACCATGGGAAGACCAAACTCCTGTTGCAATAAGGTTCTTCTTTACAGAATCACAGACAAATATCAGCGGGTTTATCAACGGTGACCAAATTAAATTCTATAAAATGAATAGTCCCGTATCTTCAGGTGTTAGTTTTGATAATAATCAAAGTACTTATACCGTTTCCGGATCGAATGTTTCTTTAACTAATTGGACAAAAACTTGGTATAGGGATGATCTTCAAGCTGGCAATCAGTTTGTCGGTGTCTTTCCAGTGACTGTTGGTACCAATGTTGCCACTAACGGGACTACATTTAACTGGCTTTGTAAAGGTGATAATGCCGGGAGTGCAACCACAAATGCTCATCAGGATGATGTGGTGATTTCCCAGCTGACTCCTTCGGCTAATAACACCAGTACGGGACTTGTAGTAGATGGAAGTGCAAATGTCTCTTTCTACTTTCTTCATGTACTGAGCAAGATAACGGTGAACATATATCCAGGAGACGGCTTTACATTATCCGAATTACAAACAGCTGCTAATGCTTCCACTCCAACATTATATCCTGTTCTGAAAGGTTTCATAATGGATGGGACAGTAAATGTGACTACCGCAAAGGTTTCTGCACTTGGTACCATAATTGTGTCAAATGGTTTTAGACCGTCTATGCTTGGCAGTACTCCAAATGGTGCTGCTGCAAGCTATGAAGCATTGATTATGCCTCAGACCATTACCGGTAAGAATTTTGTTGATATAGTATTGGATGGGCACACTTATAATGCTCAGGCTGATAATTCATCCAGCTTATTTAATGCCGGACAGAATCATGTTTTCAATATTTATCTGAAAAAAACGGGTATACTTTTGAGTACGTCTGTTGCTCCATGGACTGATAATTCCGGTGGTAGCATTACTATTCAATAACCAATGAAGTTGTTTTGATATGATGAAAATACATATTTATAGTATAGGGGCATGTTTATTGTTCTTATCCGGTTGCAACAATGAGGTTGTCAATCCGGATAATGAACGCGTGCCGATTTCATTCAGTGCTGAAATTCCGTCTTTATTAGTAGAAGAAGTTCAAACACGGGCAACAGATTTTCCGAATAGTGGAAGTATTGCTGTCGTTGCGGCCAATTCAGCATCAGCTACACCAATAACCTCTACCGACTGGTCGTCCGGTAATGTCTATTTGAATCATTTGGCCGCCACTGTGGGTGATAAAAATGGAACAATTTATCCTGTGACTTTTGGCTCTACCCAATACTGGCCTTTTGACCCGGATAAATATCTGAGTTTCCTTTCTTATAGCCCCGCTACTCATAGTAGCCTGTCCCATTCTTTGACTGACTTAACCGTGAATATTACAGGGAAATCTTATTCATTCCCCGATTTACTCTATACAGCACCTGTTGGCCCGTTTAATAAAGAAAATAGCTATAATTCAGAGAGAGGTAGAGCTTACTTGGGAGAGTTTAAACATGCTATGGCTAAATTGGTTGTTAAGGTTATTGCTGTTGATCAAAATGGAACTTCAATAACTAGTAGCACTACGCATCCCTTGAATAATGTACAAATTACGTCATTGGCTATTAAGACAAAGGCTACTTCCGGTACATTTAATCTTGTTAACTCGGAATGGACATTGTCTGATCCTACGTCGTCTACATTGCAGACGGTATATACATTGGTCTCTTCATCTACACCGGCTGCTGTTCCGTATACTAATGAGACTTTCTCCGTATGCTATTTATTGCCTGCGACTTCCGATGTAAACACTGTAAACTTTGGTAGCGTGGAATTCTATCTTAAAGATATAAGCCAGAATACAACGCTAGGAGGCGACTTCCCTTTAAGTGGCTTTAAACAAGCTGATGGGACTACAACAGTGACACTTGAAAGCGGAAAGACAACTATTTTGACGATTAAATTGCAGTTTACTGCTATTCCTCCCATTTCCCCGACTGTGCAGTTACAAGGACAGTTGGTTGATTGGAATGATAAGGGGAGTAGTGTAGTAACGATTGAATAAAAAGAAAGGAGATCATAATATGCTAAAAATACGATATAAGAGTTTGATGCTGTTGTCCTTCCTGATTGGACTTGCTGCTTGTTCTACAGAACAGTTTAGCGATGAATTGGTTTCAGGAAATACTCCGATAGAATTATCGGGTGCTTTGACTCGTGCTGCGGGTGATGGTCTTCTGATCACAACAGGAAATCCTTTGATTGATTATAAGAATGCAAATATCAATTTCTTCCTTTCATCAAGAATAGCCGCAAACAATAATCCCTATTTTTCCAATATTTCCATGTCTATTGGGAACAGCTTATCCGATGGAAGAAATGAACTGAATTCGAGCGTATATTACCCTTTGGGTAAGACACCAATCAATCTTTATGCACATACCGGGGTAGCAGCTACGGGTTCTCCGGCTAATATGATACCACTGACATCAGGGACTGCTTTGTCCAACGATATTCTTTTCGGTAAAGGTACAGATGTCGGAGGAACCGCTATATCCGGTCAATCGGATAATCCGGTAAAATATCTTACATTCCAACATCTCATGACAAAAGTGACGGTAAACATTGATGTGATTGATGCTACTGATGATCCTGTCACAGGAGGTGTGCAACCTACTCTACCGACTAATATTCAAATGACTTTGAAAAACTCAGCGGTTGTAACTGGAGGAACTTATAATATGGTTAACAATACTTTCACACCCAATACTAACGATTATACATTGAAAGTAGGTACTCACTATTTAGTGCCCACAGGGAAAGTATTATCAGGTACAGGTCTAATGAAATCTTTGGTAATTGATGATTATACCGCGACAGCAGCAGATTTAGCTACATTTACTATTCCTCGAGCAGATAATAATGGAACATTGTCTGATTTTAAGTTGGACCCCGGACTTTCTTACACTCTTACATTTCAAATTAAACGCTTGAAATTAGTCGGTATTAAGTTGACATTAAATGATTGGACAACAAAATCTGGGACCGGTACATGGGGATATGAAGCTTATCCAGTCTCACTGAATATCGACGGTGAAAGTGGAGGGCAGGGATATGATGAAAGAAAAATAACTAAAATGGTATTTAAACATACTCTTGGTGGTCAAACTTATCAATATATCGGGCAAGGAAATAGCGGTATCATAAATTTTGTAAGTCTTCCTGCCGATTTGGTCAGTGGGAATGCTACTAACTTGAAAGCGGATTTATATACTCAAGATGAGTTATTGATAAAGGATATTGATGTTAGTAATCCTACAGCTAATACTCTAAGCCTAGTGTTGGGAGACAATGGATTGAAACAAAATGTAGATGTGCCGGCGGAGCCTTATTTTGAAATTACTACGCCTCTGCAGTTTGCTTTATTTATGAATAGCATTACTTCATCTACATCAGGCGTTTATCGTATTGTTAATGATCTTGATATGGATAATACTTCGGTTGATATCAATCCACCGGGGGAATTTCCATCCACAGCAACCTTGGATGGAGCTATATGGGATATAGGTTCATCCTCCTATAAAGTACATAAGATTCTTCATCTTAATCTGTCGGGAAGTGGATTGATTGCGGAAAATAAGGGAATTTTAAGGAATCTCTATCTTGCTTCGGGTACTATAACCTCTACCAACGGAAATTATTCCGGTAGTATATGTGCTGTGAACAATGGAACAATAGCTGGTTGCGTTAATCAGACAAATATTGTAGCTACTGCCACACAGACTGCGGGAGGTATTTGTGGCTTGAATGGAAGTACGGGAAAGGTGCTTGCATGTCTTAATGCCGGCAATATTGCTAATGCGATAACTGTTGGAGGTATTTCCGGAGAGAATAAAAATGTCAATGCCGGATCTATGACGGCATGTCTTAATGTGGGATCATTGAATAAATCTGCAACAAATTTAGGTGGTATATGTGGAAAAGATGAAATTTCAGCAAATACCAGAATAGTGGATACCTGCTATTGGTTAACCGGTACTGCTCGCAAACACCAAGCTGTCAGCGATGAAATAGCAATCGGTAATAAAAATACAACGAGTATAATGGGACTTACTTTTGAGGTATCTGATCTCGCAGCACAAACAATAAGGAGTACAGCTATTTATACGGATAAACTCTCTTCAAGATTGAGTGCTGATAAATATAGATTTACTTTAGATTCTTCCGTCTCGTCGTGGCCAATACCGATTCCTATACCATAAAGATAAGTCATGAATTATAATTGCATAAACTAATATGAACAGAATTATTAAATATATCGCATTTTTTGGGATAATCCTCTTAGCTTGTGTTTTTCAAGGATGCTCGGAAGATACGCTTGATGCTGGCTCTTCAAAGAACGGCACATTGCTGAACTTGTATGCCAGCACGACGGGAGGTAGTACTCGTTTGGCAGAATTGGGTGATGTGAGTAATATAAATGACCTTGTAGACGGGAAGAATCACATAGGTCTTTATGTTTATTACCAGGACGACTATGATGCCAATGACTTGTCCAAGCCTTATATTCGCAATCTGGAGTGTAAAGTGAGTGGAGGTAAAATAGTGCCTGTTAATGACAGTAATATCTATATTTATGATCGGATGACTATTGTGGCTTTTTACCCTTATAATGCTAATGTGCACGACTTCGCTGTAAAAGCTGATGAAGCGGAGTATCCAATTACGACAAGTGACTATGTCAATCAGACTTACATTCCTTATAAAGCATCGACTACGGTGAATCCGACAAATGCTTTTATGACGACTCTTAGCTTTTCTCCACAACAAACATTTAAAATTCAGTTGGTACTGGTTGCTGATAATGAGTCAGATTTTCCACAGTCTACGAATTGGACTGACGGTTCGATAAAGTTGTTACCTAATATTGATCCTCATGAGGATAACTATATAGATGGAATAGATCGGCGAGAGCTATGGGTAGATAAGTATGAACCTTTGTCTCCATCTCCCACATTCAGTGGTAAGTATGTTCGTCGTTATACGGCTTATATTTGGAAAAGCCCGGCTTTAGCTGATGCAAAACACCATGACGGTTATGCTCATGAGAATAATAAAATAGAAAAAGGAGATATATTATTCCAAAGTAATGAGTTGACACTGATGGTACCTGAGAATATTGATTTTGCCCAACAGCAAGTCTATCGTTACGGATATAATATGAATACAGGCGAAATATTTATACCAACTTCCGACAACTTAGTATATGATGCATCTACTTTGCAAGGTGCCGGTAGTGCATACCAAGTTTGTGATATTGATTTGTCTGGTATTTCATGGACTCCTAAGTCTTATTATAGTGGTGTTTATGATGGAGGTGGACATGCTATTAAGAATCTATCGATTAATAAAGCTCCTACAATTAACAATAGTGATGGAATGGGTAACCAGGGATTCGGATTATTTGGCTCCATAGTGGGTAATGCCATTCTCAAAAATATTAATGTGGTATCTCCAATGGTGACTGTTGATTTTACTAATACAGCTTTGACAGATACTTGTTCGGTAGGAGCGCTTTGTGGTATTGTCAACCCAACTTTACCTACAGCGAGGATTCGTGATATTGTAGCTGCTGATGTACCTTCAGATATTCCGACTTCTGTTAAAGAGGCATTGATTCAGGATCTAATGAAGGACTACACGAATACTACAAGTACAATACAAGGTTGTAAAGTAGAGAATCCTCAAATAACAGTGAGTGGAGAAAATGTAATAGTAGGGGGGATTTGTGGTAGTGCAGGTAATCAGAGACAGAAAGCTGCAATAAAAGATTCGTATGTTTCACAAACGATATCATCTTCTGTTGGTTTGATGGTTAATAATAATTTAACAACCTATAACAATGCTTATGCAAGCGGTTTCTGTGGCTCATTGAATGCAGGAAGCATTACAAACTCTTATAGTACATTGACTGACGTAAAGGGATATAAGTCTGTTACTACCGTAACTCCTCCGTCGACAACAGTTCAAGAAATAGATACAGGTTTTTGTACTATAAATCCTTCTGCTAATTTACCTTCCAGTGCAGCAACTTCTGTAAGTGGTTGCTATACTAAAAAAGATGATGCTTCATCTGGGGTTAGTGATTTTGATTTGAATTGGCCGAGTAATTGGCCTTTATATAATGGAGGAATACTTATAGGAACCGATGGCTGGCCTACTTGGCCTAAATTAACATGGAATGATTCTTGGGCAAAGATGGGACAATCACCATCTACTTATCCTACTTTGATATGGGAATATCCTTTCTATTTGGAAAATAAATAAAAAAATGAACAGAGATGAGAATACGATATATTATTTATTCAATTGTTTTGTTAGGACTAACTTTTTCATTTATTGGTTGCCAAAGTGAAGATAATTCTAATATAGATGGGAAAGAACATATTTTATCTTTGTCACCCACTGTGCAAGATATGGCAGAGCAAGCTTTAACTCGTAGTTTGAATAGTTTCTTTTATGATGGAGATCAGATTGATGTGAATATTACCACAAGTCGATCAGCAACGATACAAAGCTTTAGTTATACTTATGGCGCTGCAACTAATATTTTTTCTGGTGATTTTAGGTTTAATTTGGATAATACTAGTATTAGTAAATTGGAAGCACTTTGGCCAAGTAAAGATGTACGGGATGAGGGCCTCATCACCGATCAGAGAGAGTTGAAAGATTATCAAAAAGCCGATCGTTTGAAAGCAGAAGCAAGCACTATCAATATTATGCCGACAGCGGAACCTATACCTCTTGCTTTTAAGCATGAACAAAGTCGCTTAACATTCCGTTTGGCTGGCCAAAATGCCAATGGTCTGGTTATAAAAGATTTGATTTTGGAGCTAACTTATAACAGTGACAAATTAGCTTTTTGGGCTTATTGTAAGGCGGATGGAACAGCAGAGCTTATTTTACCAGAGAATGTCCAGATAGGATCTGCTTTGGCTGATGGAGGGCGTATGATGGTCGGCTTGGTTACTGTGGCGGGTGCAACGGCTAATAGCACCTATCGTGGAGCTATTTACATACCTAATAGTAATAATATACAAACAGTTGCCAGTACGGATTATTTAGTTACGCTCACTCCTGAAGGCTACAATTTGACAGCAAGTATCACGATTCGTGGATTTAGCCAAGATGAAGGCCATGTCGGCATTCCGATCCAAATGCCAAAGTATAATTCTGCTACAGGAAAATACGAAATAGTCAATACACTTCAGTTAGTTACGCTCTCTTTGCTTTTGAAAGGAGGATATATTAAAAACCAGGATCCAAACACATGGAAAAGTTATCAATATTTCCTTGACGGTGCTGTTGTAATGACAGATAATGCAAAGCAATATTATAAGCCGATGGATCTAGCTTTGAAAGGAATACTCTTTGATGGCGTCACTACAATAAAAGACGCTCAGAATAACGACTTTAATTTATTTGAATAATCTTTTAAACGCTGAAAGGATGAAACATAATATTTGCATAACAATCGTTTCTTTGTGTTTTCCACTTGTTTTTAGCGGATGCAATGAGACAGATCACATTTCTGAAAGTGGAGATGCCGCTAAGATAGAGGGAATTGTACTTAGCCTAAATAATTCTGAAACAGGGGTGAATACAGCAACAAGAGCTGTTGTCGGCGGAATAAACTATGTGGTAAATACGGCTTCAGATCCTACATCAAAAAGCTCGTCGACAGGAAATATTGATTCAAGAGGAACCTTAGGTTGGAAATTGGACTTGGCTTTATATAATGGGAATGTTACAACGGCTTATGACAAAGGTAGCTTTACAGGAGGGGAGTATGTTATCGTGGGTTCTGATAAATACTGGAAACCGTTGACAGACAAATACTATCCAAATTATAAGAAGCCTTGGGCTGAATTATATCTTTATCCTAATACTGTAAATGCGACTACTGACTTTGATCAATCTAGTGCAGCTAAACTGTTAAATCAAGATATTTTATATAAAAGTAAAGGCCAAATTTCATCAATAGCCCATATTACAACTATTCCATTGAACCATAAAAGAGCTATGCTTGATTTTATTATAAAAGATGTTTTATTTAATGATATACAAAGCGTTACCGTTTTGTCAGGTTCGGATATATATACTCCATATAATGTGAAGATAACTGAAACTCCAACTGGTAGCGGTATTGGTACTTTAGAGTACCTATTGATTTTACCGGAAGGAACGACTAATAATCCTACAGTGAAAGTTGTAACAAAACCGAATTCAATAACAGGGGCAAGCTCTATTACTTATACTCAGAATATAGGTCTGATTAGTTCAGGAACATTAGGGGGGAATAATTGCTATTGTTTTGCTCTTCAAGGTAATCTTTTGTCTCTTTCTCCAATTACGATTGTAGATTGGACTACAGGAGAGCCAGTCACTGGAGAATATGTAGCCGTAACAGCTTATCCAACCTTTAAAGGGGTACCCAATGAGACTTGGTACTTGTATTATGATAATAAACTTATTGAACCGGATGGTTTGGGTGGCACACAGCCTAAATTGCAAGCTATGACATTCAATGATGAGGGTGAATGTACTGTTAAACCTGATGGACGAGTTATAACTCATATCTTTAAAGTTTCCGGTATGATACCAACAGATATAAATAGGTTGATTACTCCAATACCATTAGACCAGATGTATATAACATTACCATAAGATCGCTTTTGTATCAATAATTACATTATGCTATAAAATTGAGAATACTGTTTTTGTGGTAAGAATATATAGGTTTCAAAAAAATCAAATGAGATTGATTAATGAATTGAGAAAAATCATATATTTGATTTAATTCAGCATAAAAACAGACGCATGATTGCTAAAAATATACAGAGTACATAATGGCTCTGTTACGATATCGGCAGATGAGGATGAGATATTGAGGATACCACTCCAAATGTACACCCCAAAACGTTATCAAATGTACATCTTAGAACGCTTTCAATTGTACATCTGATAACGCTTCAAATGTACAGTTTCAATCAGGTTGCATTTTGGTTGTAAATATAGAGATTATTTTTGTTTGATTCGTCTTAGTGATTCACCTTTTAACTCTATTCGTTGTGCATTTGCGGTTAGACGATCCATAATTGCATCAGCAAGCGTAGGCTCCCCTATATAATCATACCATTTCTTGACGGGCAACTGCGATGTCACGATAACCGATTTTCTCTGATAGCAATCTTCTAGTACTTGCAGCAAAGCCAGTCTTGAGTTGTTATCCAATGGTTGTAGCCCAAAATCATCAAAGATAATCAGATCGTTTTTTTCGATGTGATTGACTAGTTTAAGCAGGCTTCCATCTATTTTGGCCAGAGCAATCTTCTCGACAAACTTGTTCATGGAGAAGTATTCTACCCGGTAGCCCATGAAGCAGGCCTGCCTGCCTAAAGCACAAGCAAGGTAAGATTTGCCACAGCCTGTCTTTCCGTCGATAAGCAGGTTCTGCGCCCTTGGAATGAAGTTGCAGTCGGATAAGGCGAGCAGCATTTCTTTGGTGAAGTTACGCTCTGTCGTACATATAACATCCTCAAGCAAGGTGTTATATCTGAGTTTGCTGGTCTTCAGGTACATTTCAGTACGCTTACGGTCACGATACTCTTTTTCCGCCTCTACCAGTTTGGCTACGAGCAGATTGCCCGAAGGCATATCCTGCACCGGAAGTTGCAGGATAGCCTTGTAGGCTTCGGACATGCCTTTAAGTTTAAGGCATTCCAGTTGGATAATTGTTTCTTGATTGTTCATAAATGTATCTTAGTTATAGTTGGATGCGCCCCGCACATTATCATTTATCGGTATATACTGTCTGTCGTCTTGCTTTTGGGCGGGCTCTTTATCGAGCCCTTTCTCAAGTATGCGTTTTATCATACCATAGTTGACACAAGTACTTTCAGAGGCTCTTTTACAAGCCGCTTCAACCCGTTCCGAAGTATATCTATTCACTAAAGACAATATTCCCTGACAGGATTTGTAGGCCTGCTGCACAAAGGGCTTGGATTCAAGTATCCTTTGAGTTACAATCTTAGCGTATGGACCGATATGACCGGATCTGAACATGAAGTATTCGGCATTATACTCCTTACTTCTTTGCCATGCTGCATGATTAGGCGGCATATGGGCTTCAACGGTGCTGTATCCACCGGTAAAGCACCGTTTATGTATGGCAATGCGTTCGTAGCCAGCCCATATTTCCACTGTGTCATTGTCATAGCTGACCGTACATTCCCGGTTGACAAACTGATAAGGTACGCTATAGAGATGCTTGTCCTGACCAACGGATACATGATAGGTGCTGTTAACAGTAAAGGTCTTCTTGTATCTGAAGCGATAAGGTTCGGAAGGTAGTGGTTTCAAGATCGGCTGTTCTTGCTTATTGAAGCGCTCGATCCGGCTTTCCCGACCATACATACACTTGGAGTTGAACGCGTCAAGCAACTCGAAGATGCGGCTGTTGAGCTCATCCAGAGAGTAAAATACCTCATCACGTATCTTGGCATAAATATGTTTGTAAACTTTGTAAACGGCACCTTCCACGGCTCCTTTGTCGCGGGGTTTCTTTACTCTGGCCGCCTCAAGCTCGGTTCCGTAATGAAGTCCCCATTGCATGGCCACCTCATTAAATTCGGGCTCATAGCGGTCCGAACGTTTAACCCATTGGGTCATATTATCGCTTTTTACGACCTCAGGAACGCCACCGAAGTATTCCATGCACTTGGACAGCCCGTAATAGAAGTGTTCCATCGAAGCATTGTAGAGGGCCATCATGAAAGTCATCGAACTGTATGGAAGGATACAGCAGAGAACCACAGCGGATGTCTTATGCCGTGTCTTGCGGTCGGTTATCCATAACTTGTCGCCGGCGAAGTCGACCTGCATCTCATGTCCCGGAGCATACAAGGTGTGATAGGCATAGCTATGAGCCTTGGTGTATTCTTTGAGAATCTCCCGGAAACGGTTATAACTGTAGCCATCAGGATCTATCTTACGATACTCCTCCCAAAGGGTATCATAACCGACATAAGGACGTTGCAGTTCTCTGGCATAATCCTCAAGAAGAGGGGAGAGATGAGACAGACGCTCGGTGTCGGTGCTTTTGGAATAACCCTTGCGGGTTAGCAGATCAGCAAGGGCCTTATCGGATAAGACACTTAGCGCACTGAAGCTTTGACCTGTGGCCAAAGCCCGCTGCTTGTACACACGGATAGACGTACGACTCAAATGGAGACGTTCACTGATGTTCTTTTCAGATAGTCCATCACTAAAGTACTGAAGCATTACTTTTAATTCTACCATCGTAATCTTAATATTAGTCATGGTGCTTAGCATTAGAAGGTTAGTACTAATACAAAAATACCATGAACAGGGTTATAGATTACAACCTGAAAGAAAATATAACGAGCTGTACATTTGTTAGCGTTCCAACATGTACATTTGTTGTCGTTGTGAACTGTACATTTGTTAGCGTTATAAACTGTACATTTCAAAGCGTTACAGAGTGTACATTTGAAGCCGTTACGAGGTGTACATTTGAGGCGTGCTGTTCAACATAACGGTTCTCAGCTATACGCAGGCAGGGATTTTAACCACTGAACTTCCTACGAAGAACTGAACTTTAAATTTACCACTTAACTGTCCTACGAAGCACGAAACCCCTGCTTGCGTATAGGTGATATTATGCGGTCGGTTTTCATTTTCTCTTCTTTCTCGTTAATTTGTCAAGCAAAGTTACTAAATTTGCAGTCAAGCAATTTCAATTTTTGAATTATGTATTTCAGCAGACCTTGGACTTCTATCTAAGTGATAGGCAGTCCTGAAAATTCCAATCTCTTTTAGGTCAAGACAATTAGTCTATGGGTTTCGTGTACCGACTTTTTTGTAAAGGCGTTACGTTGTCATAGTTGCTCTGTCGGGTAATACTGTCTATTCACTTCTCCCTCAAATCCGCAACTAAGCTCTTCAGCGTCCTTCTTGCGTCTAAACGTCCTCTCATCACTGAATTAGCAGATAAATTGAGGCTGAAATACCCACTTCTGCCCACAATATCCCCTTGCCCCACTATGCGACTTGAGGCAATACGCAGTATCATACCCATAAGTTGTAGGCGTTATCCAAAATCAGTCTGAAAAATATCTGCGTAAGCATTATTACAGGTATAGATATTCAGCACATACCGCCTTGATGTTCTGATCCACTTGGCTGGTACAGAGACAAACCTGAAGACAAACGCTTTTATGCGACTTGTTGCATTGAGTCCGAACCTCTTTACGTCAAGTCTGTGGATAATGGCCTTGTAGAAATTACGGATAAGTGCCGTAAGAAGAAGGAACACAGTGTTCTCTGCCATGAAGGATTTGGGCAATCTGTCCCACCCGAAACCATTGTTCATATCATCGAAGATACGTTCCTTTCCTCCACGAAGGTTATAGAACTCGACAATTTCTCTTGTGGAAGATTCATAGTCGTTAGTCAGGATACAACGGTATGTGTATTCTCCTTCCCAAAGATCCAGCACACCGTCCATCCGTTTCTGTCTTTGAATCACAAGTCGGTATGCTTTACCCTTCCACTTCTCAACAAGAATAGAGTTCAATTCGAACTCAATGCCATTGATTTCCTCAGTCTTCCAGCCTCTAAGAGCAAAGATGTCATTGTAGAGCGAACTGCAGCGGTTTGCGCGGATATAGAAGGATTTGCTGTGTTTCTCTATTTCCTCCACGATTTCCTCGGAACATGATCCACAATCAGCTCTGAAACGATTGATTGTAAGTCCGTTCTGCTCAAATCTCTCAAAGAATCTCTTCAGCGTGTCCTTCTGATGAAAACGAACGTTGGTGTTACCATCGCTATTCTCAATGCCAACAATCAAGTCGTCAATAACCGCCACGCCAGGGCGATAACCAAGGAACTTCTTGTATGTAGGCTTTGCATCATACTTCTCAGTCTCTATGAACTGATGGTCGAAATCAACATCATACATCTCGCCCTCTTTCAGTTGGCCGGATGCAAACATACAATTGAGCAGTAAGGTATTGAGTGTGTCAGCCGTGTTGAAATCGTAGTTCTTACCCGTATCTGATGTGTATGAGATGTTTCCTTGCGTCAGTTCCTTTATCGCTCTGAGGATAGTATCAGAACTACAAGTACGAAGTGTCGGATGGAGCGAGAGATGGTTCATCAAATGAGTAGTGACATCCTCAATGCATGAGCCACCACAGAAGTAGATACTCATGAGGGAACGGACGATTTCACTGTACTGATAACCGAACGAGCTACACCTTAGACCGAGTGTCGAGTCGATTACAGATGACAATGTGGAGTCAAATTGCTCCATGATTGAAAATATTCCTCCAAAAGGAGTGAGCTTCTCGGATTTTATTTGTATTTTTGCCATGCCTGATGAGGTTTTGTTTGATTATTTTTTTGCAACACTAAGTTAAGTGAAT
>Ga0116162_10000833_pt1 | contig 21323 bp, 18 predicted proteins | sample AD_UKC105_MetaG_FD_89875 | JGI IMG/M metagenome (GOLD analysis project Ga0116162, IMG submission 89875) | Active sludge microbial communities of municipal wastewater-treating anaerobic digesters from Hong Kong - AD_UKC105_MetaG | ecosystem: Engineered > Bioreactor > Anaerobic > Digestate...
AAGCTGGGCGCTAAAATGGGGGAGTTTGCAGGTTATGATATGCCGCTTTATTACGGCGAAGGCGTAATCAAAGAGCATGAGTGGGTGCGTGAATCCTGCGGTTTGTTCGACGTTTCCCACATGGGCCAGGCAATGGTGCAAGGAGCAGACGCACTGGAGTTTGTCCAAAAACTAACCCCCTCATCTTTTGAAAAGCTTGGGAATATGCGTACCAAATACACCGTGCTGCTAAACGAGGAGGGCGGCATTATCGACGATCTGATGATCACAAAAACCGGCGAGAATGCTTTCCATTTTGTCATCAATGCCGGATGCAAAGACAAAGACATCGCCTGGATGAAACAGCATTTAACCCCGAATCTCGAATTTACCCACTTCGATGACTGGGCTCTTTTGGCCCTGCAAGGCCCCGAATCGGAAAGCGTTATCTGCAAGATTCTGGGCACGGATCTGTCAGATTTACCCTATATGGGGCTATGGGCTAAAGACGATCATAAGATGTTTATTAGCCGTCTCGGTTACACGGGCGAAGATGGTTTTGAGATAGCCGTGCCGAACGCGGACGCCGCAGCGCTGGCAGAAAAATTCCTCGCCCACGATGCGGTCAAACCCATCGGCCTAGCCGCGCGCGATTCGCTGCGTATGGAAATGGGCTATGCGCTTTATGGTCATGAAATAACCGCCGAAACCTCGCCTGTTGAGGCAGGATTGAGTTGGGTGATAGGCAAAAACGCCAGCGGCTATTTTGGCTATGATCGCATCCAAAAAGAATTGGCTCAGGGCACTGCCCGCAAGCTCGTCGGGATCAAACTCACCGATAAAGGCGTTGCCCGTGAAGGGGCTGAAATCCGGGATGAAGCCGATGAAGTTATCGGTGTTCTAACTTCCGGCGGTCATTCCCCCACACTCAAAGAATCAATCGGAATGGGGTATATAAACAGTGACTTGGCCAATGTTGGTCAAAAAATATTCATCAATGTACGTGGGCGAAATATTGCGGCTGTCGTGGCCAAACTGCCCTTCGTTCCGGCCAAAACCAAATCAATGAAAAAGGCTGCAGCCTAAAGGGCCCAGCATCAGGAAAGTAAACACAATAAAATGGAAGAAGACTGGTTTAAAATCGAATATCTGATCGGCCCGCCGGTTTTTTTGCTGCTGATTTTTATCGCATTGATCTTACATGAACTGGGTCATTACTGGGCCGCGCGCCTGTTCAAAATGCCTGTCGATTCCGTTGTCATTGGCCGCGGTCGTACCCTCAGACATTGGGGTGATCACCACGGTACACGCTGGTCGTTTCGCCGTTGGCCGCTCGGCGCTCATGTGCATCTTCAAGGGTTGGAGGGCCTGTCCGAGGGCGGTTCTTTCGCCGCTCGGCCTTTTTGGCAACGCACCGTAACCATCCTCGCCGGCCCCTTGGCAAATCTTGCAATCCTGCCATTCCTGTTTTTCGCTTTCTATATATTGGTCGGTCAACCCTCAACGCCGCCGGTTTTGGTCGGTATTGAACCGGGGCTGGCTGCTGATAAAGCCGGCATGCAGGTCGGCGATCGTTTCCTCGCCGTTGATGGGAAACCCGTCGCAAATTTTCAGGACATCTGGCGCGTTGCCTATTCCAAAGGCGCGGTTCAAAGCATCTATACGATCCAGCGCGGCGATAAAATTTTTGATATACCTTTCACGCCGGGCTGGACGGAATATAAAGACGAAGATGGCATTGAGCGCAAAAATGCCCGCTTCGGTGTCACCTGGCAACATTCTCCCCTTAAGCTCAGTGCGGTGATGAGCGTCAAAGGGCAAAACACCGAAGACGATGAAGACAAAGCGCGCAGGTTACTGCTCAAAAACATGGGCAAGGAAATAATCGTCGGCTTTGAAGGCCCTGATGGAAAAGAAAAACCGGCCCGCGTAATACTCTCTACCGCGCAGAACGTCAATCTCGATAACCCCGATCATGACGACTATGAACGCGTGTTTTTTGGCCAAACGCGCGGCAATATCTATCTTGATCGCCCGGCCTTTGAATATGCCATAGAAGCACTGCGCAAAAGCGCGACAATGATCAAGAATGTTGCAGGAACACCGTTTCAATTATTGCCTATCGATCCTTACAAGCTCAAAGATTCCAGTGAAGTGATGCACGAAGATACACGCGCCCTCAATGTATTTTACAAATACATGCACCTCTTTGCATTGACCTGCGTCATAATTGCTTTGGTAAACCTTTTGCCGCTTCCCTATATGGATGGCGGCCACTTTTTGACGCAAACCATCGAACGCGTTCTTAAAAAGCCGTTGAGTCGCAAAAGAAAAGCAACGCTCTTTGTGCTGATATTTTTCAGTCTCTATGCCATAGTTGTCGTCTCTAATATGGATAAAGTACCGGGCTACATTGACTCGCGTCTGGAAAAAGTCCACGACTTTATAGATAAATCACAACCAAAATATAAGGACGAGGCAAGCAATGGCTGAGTTAAAATTTACCACCGATCACGAAGCGATATATGTTGATGGTGATCTCGCATGGGTGGGTATCACAGAATATGCGCGCGAAGCGCTGGGCGATCTGGTCTTTGTCGAATTGCCTGAAATAGGCAAACAGGTGAGCAAGGGTGATGAATTCGCCGTCGTCGAATCGGTCAAAACCGCTGCCGAAGTGTATTCCCCCATCGATGGCGAAGTCGTTGAGGCCAACGACAATATGCCAGATGATCTAGAACTGATCGCCAAGCCGCTGGCCGACGGCGGCTGGATCGCCAAAATCAAAATCACCGATCCGGCGCAGCTGGGCGACCTGATGGATGAGGCCACGTATAAGGATTATTTGAAGACTTTGGATTAAAATGAAGACGTCATTGCGAGCGCAGCGAAGCAATCCAGTTTTCCGATTTATAGATTGCTTCGTCACTGCGCTCCTCGCAATGACAGAGAGAAAGAAAACATGCGTTACCTCCCCCAGACCCAAAATGCGCGCGCGGCGATGCTTAAAACCATCGGCGTGGGCAGTATTGATGATCTTTATGTTGACGTTCCGGCTACTGAGATGGGCCACAAATTCAACCTGCCTGATCATCAAGGCGAGCTTGACGTTGAGCGTCATTTAAACGCCTATGCAAACCAAAATCACGCCGCCAGCGCCGGGCCGTTTTTCCTCGGCGCCGGGGCGTATTACCACCACATTCCGGCTAGCGTTGATTACATCATCCAGCGCAGCGAATTCCTCACCGCCTACACGCCCTACCAACCCGAAATCGCCCAAGGCACATTGCAGGCGATTTTCGAATTCCAGACCTTCATCGCCCAGCTTACCGGCCAGGACGTCGCCAACGCCAGCATGTATGACGGTGCGACCGCCACTACCGAAGCCGCACTTATGGCCTTGCGCGTGACCAAGCGCAAAAAGATCGTTATTGGAAACGCTCTGCATCCTGATTATCGCGGTGTGCTCAAATCCTACATGTGGAATCTCGATGGCGATGTTAAAATCACCGACGGCGCGCCCGATGAGCAGACTGCCTGCGTCATTATTCAGTCACCCGATTTCTACGGCGCGCCGCATAAATATGATGCCCTGCGCAAATCCTGCGATGAAACCGGTGCTCTGCTGATCGTCGTCGTCACAGAAATCGTCTCCCTTGGCCTGCTGCCTGCTCCCGCCGAAGCCGACATCGTTTGCGGCGAAGCCCAATCCATCGGTATTCCGCTCAGCTATGGCGGGCCATATCTTGGGTTTTTCGCCTGTAAGGAAAAATACTTGCGCCAGATGCCCGGACGCCTGTGCGGCATGACCGAAGATGCCGATGGAAAGCGCGGCTTTGTCCTCACGCTTTCCACCCGCGAGCAGCATATCCGCCGCGACAAGGCCACCTCTAACATCTGCACCAACCAGGGCCTGTGCGCGCTCGCCTTTACCGTGCATATGAGCCTGCTGGGTGAAGATGGCTTTAAACGTCTTGCGCGCCTCAACCACGAAGCGGCCTGCCGTACCGCCGACGCGCTGACTCAAATCCCTGGTGTGAAGCTCCTCACCGAGAACTTCTTCAACGAATTCACACTGGAATTGCCGCGGGCCTCAAAAGGCATCGTCAAAGCTCTTGCCGGGCAGGGCATCATTGCTGGGTACGATCTCGATGAAAATCAGCTCCTCATCGCCGCCACCGAAATGACCACGGATGAAGACATTGCTGCCCTGACCACGGCTATGAAAGAGGCATTAGCATGAGCGCGGAAAACAAAATTGTAGAAACTATGGACACAAAAATGAACGACGATAACCGCGGCCTGCATTACGAAGAAAACCTGCTCTGGGAAAAGGAACGTTCCGATCACCCCGGCGTGGATTTGCCAGCCCCCGCGGGCATGCCATTACGCACCGGCCAACAGGCGCGCGAGAATATCGGCCTGCCACAGGTCAGCGAACCTCAGGCCCTGCGTCACTTTGTCCGCATGAGCACATGGAACTATTCCATCGATCACGGCTTCTTCCCGCTCGGCTCCTGCACGATGAAACACAACCCGCGCCTGAATGAAAAACTCGCGCGCCTGCCCGGTTTTGCGCATTTGCATCCGCTGCAGCCCGAATCCACCACCCAAGGCGCGCTCGCCCTGATGTATGAACTTCAACAATGGCTGGCCGAGCTCACCAATCTGTCCGGCGTGTGCCTGTCGCCCGCCGCTGGAGCGCATGGCGAGCTGGCCGGGATGATGACCATCCGCCGCGCCCACGAACAAAAAGGCGACGGGAAAAAGCGCAAGATTGTACTGACCCCCGATTCCGCCCACGGCACCAATCCGGCCACCGCCACCACCTGCGGCTATGAGGTCCGCAACATCCCAACCAAAGACACCGGGATGCTTACCGTAGAAGCCTTTAAAAAAGCGCTCTATAAAACCGATCCGGCTGGCGGTGATATTGCCGGGATGATGGTCACCAATCCCAACACTTGCGGCCTGTTCGAAAAAGATATTCTCGAAATTGCCAATCTTCTGCATAAGGCCGGCGGGTACTTCTATATGGACGGCGCAAACTTTAATGCGCTGGTCGGTAAAATCCGCCCCGGCGATTTCGGTGTCGATGTCATGCACATCAATTTGCACAAAACCTTTTCAACGCCCCATGGCGGCGGCGGACCCGGCTCCGGCCCGATCTGCTGCACCGAAGAACTTGGCGCTTACATGCCCGTACCCACTGTGTTGAAAGAGGGTGAAACCTATCGATTGGAAACCGAAATCGACCGCCTGACAAACTGTGGCCGACTCAAAGGCTTCCATGGCCAGTTCGGCATGCATGTCCGCGCGCTGGCCTATATGCTTTCCCACGGCGCCGACGGGCTAAAACAGGTCTCCGAAGACGCGGTATTGAATGCCAATTATATCCTGCGCAGCCTCGAAGGCGACTACCATGCGCCCTTTTCTGCCCAAGGCCCATGCATGCACGAAGCGCTCCTGACCGATAAAAAGCAAAAAGAATGTGGCGTCCAGACCCTCGATATCGCCAAGGCGCTGATCGAAAAAGGTTTCCACCCGATGACCGTGTATTTCCCGCTCGTCGTCCCCGGCACGATGCTGATTGAACCGACCGATACGGAAAGCAAGGACAGCCTCGACCGCTTTATAACCGCGATGAAGGATATCGCTGGCGAGGCGGAGCAACGCAGTGATGCCGAAGACCACTTCCATAGTTTCCCGCATTCCACACCGCGCCGCCGCCTCGACGAAGTTAAGGCTGCCCGCAATCCGGTTTTAAGATGGAAAAATTAGTCGCCACTGCCAGCGCCAATGTCAAGGGTGGGGCCGCTGCCGGAGCTGTCTTTTTTTCCGTCCACACCAGTTATATCATGCGAGCGCGTCAGGTAAGGCAAAACAGCCTCTTGACTGGCTTCAAGAACTTCATTCAGACCGGATAATTTAAAAATTGCAGATAACATGAGCACAATCTAGCACTTTTTGCTTTCTTTTTCAATCCGTATACGTTAAACAGTCTCATTCCCTGACACGGTGGAGATCAACAAAAGCGCCAAAGCGCTCTACGAATTGTGTCTCGGAGCAAACAAAAAGGATTTTTAGAACATGGCCAGCCCCGTCGAATTTTTTAAACAGGTCCGCTCCGAAGCCAAAAAGGTCACTTGGCCTTCACGCCATGAAACAACCGTCAGCACAATCGCTGTGTTCATCATGGTCTTTATTGCCTCGGTGTTTCTGTATTTTTCAGATCAGATCATTGCATGGATTGTGCGTTTGATCATGGGTTTTGGTCTATAATAATTTTTAAAAAGAGAGAAAAACAATGTCTGCAGCAAAATGGTACGTTCTTCACGTTTATTCCGGCTTTGAACAAAAAGTCGCCGAAGCCATCAAGGAAAAAGCCCGCAAGCAGGGCCTCGAAAGCCATGTTGAAGAAATCATGGTCCCGACCGAAGAAGTCGTGGAAGTCAAACGCGGCCAGCGTGTAAATGCCGAGCGCAAATTCTTCCCCGGCTATGTGCTGGCCAAACTCGATATGAACGACAATGTCTGGCATTTGATCAAAGATACACCGAAAGTCAGTGGCTTTTTAGGAGCGGGGGGCAATAAGCCAGTGCCGATCACCGAGGCCGAAGCCAATCGCTTGATCCAGCAGGTTCAGGAAGGCATTGACCGTCCGCGTCCATCCGTCGTCTACGATATTGGTGAGGAAATCAAGGTCACTGACGGTCCGTTCGCGTCCTTCAGCGGCATTGTCGAGGAAATCGACGAAGAAAAACAAAAACTCAAAGTCTCTGTTTCTATCTTTGGCCGTGCCACGCCGGTGGAACTCGAATACGGGCAGGTTGAGAAAGTTTAACTTGATTTATAAAGTGATGCTGGGCTATAAAGCGCAGCACTAAATATGTGGGAGGCTTTCATCCGTCAAGTCCATGGATGAGCCGTACCACAAAACTCTTTGTTAATAAGGAGAAATACAATGGCAAAGAAAGTCTCAGGTTACATCAACCTGACAATTACGGGTGGCGCAGCCAACCCATCCCCGCCGGTGGGGCCCGCTTTGGGTCAGCACGGCGTCAATATCATGGAATTCTGCAAGGCCTTTAACGCCAAGACAGAAGACTCAAAAGGCATTCCGATACCTGTGGTGATCACGGTTTTTGAAGATCGCTCTTTTGATTTCATCACCAAAACACCGCCAGCCAGCTATTTCATCAAGCAGGCCACCAAGCAGAAAAAAGGATCTGGTGCACCGGGGCGTGACATTATCGGAACAATCCGCACGTCACAATTGAAAGAAATCGCTGAGAAAAAGATGGAAGATCTCAATGCCAATGACATTGACGCCGCCATCAAAATTATCGCTGGCAGCGCCCGCTCTATGGGCATCGACGTGGTGGAGGACTAGACAATGCCTAAACAAACGAAAAAAATGAAAGCGGCTTTGGAAGGTGTAGACCGTAACAAGGAATATACACTCGAAGATGCTGTCAAAGCATTGAAGAGTGCGGCCAAAGCTCGCAACTTCGATGAAACATTCGAAATCGCCATCAACCTCAACGTTGATCCACGCCACGCCGATCAGGCTGTGCGCGGCATGATTTCCCTGCCCAACGGCACAGGCTCGTCCGTGCGCGTTGCGGTTTTTGCTAAAGACGACAAAGCCAAGGCCGCGAAAGCTGCCGGTGCGGATATCGTCGGCGCTGAAGATCTGGCTGAGAAAATCAAAGCCGGTGAAATGGACTTCGATCGCTGCATCGCCACGCCGGACATGATGGTGATTGTCGGTCAGCTTGGTAAAGTTTTGGGTCCGAAAGGCCTGATGCCGAACCCGAAACTTGGCACCGTGACACCTGATGTTGAAAAGGCCGTGAAAGATGCTAAAGGCGGCGCGATTGAATTCCGCGCTGAAAAAGCAGGCGTGGTTCATGCGGGCGTTGGTAAGGCTTCATTCGATGACAAGAAGCTGGCTGAAAATATCCGTGCTTTCTACGCCGCAATTATCAAAGCCAAGCCATCAGGCGCAAAAGGCACCTACGTGAAGAAAGTCTCTTTGACTTCCACAATGGGTCCGGGCCTAAAGATCGACACGGCCAGCTTGTCCGCAGCGGCATAAAAAATATCTTGACGGGCCGATGATAAAGCTTTAATTGTCGGCCCCGATATACAACCTGTCCGAGATTGTAGGCATCTATAAGTCCTGCATAGATAGAGTGAAAAACACTGGTCTGCGTTGCAGATTTATTATTTCATTTATTCGGATGGGTGGCTCTTTGGAAATCAAAGGGGCCACTTTTTTATTCTCACACGCCGTTATCCCTGCGGCGAACAAAGTGAGCTTAAACAGCGGGGATCTGGAATTTAAGGAGAAAAGCGATGGGCATGAGTCGCGCACAGAAAAAAACAGAAATACAGTCTCTGAATGAGCGTTTCGCCAATGATGAATTGGTTGTTGTGACACATTATTCCGGCCTGACTGTTAAAGAAATGGCTGACCTGCGCGCCGGTCTGCGCAGCGAAGGTGCTTCGTTTAAAGTCACCAAGAACACATTGGCAAAAATTGCGCTTAAAGGCACAAAATTTGAAGCGATCAGCGACATGTTCACAGGACCGACCGGCGTTGCGACGTCTCAGGACTTTGTAGCTGCCGCGAAAGCCGCTTATAAATTTGCCAAGGGCAATGATAAATTGATCATCCTCGGAGGGGCTCTGGGTGAGCTGGTCCTGGATGCCGCAGGGATTGAGGCGTTGGCGAAATTGCCAAGCCTTGATGAAGTTCGCTCCAAGCTTGTTGGTCTGTTGCAGGCCCCGGCCACGAAACTGGCTGGACTGATGCAGGCGCCGGCACGCGAGCTTGTTGGTGTTACGAAAGCCTATGGAGAAAAAGGCGAGTAGGAATTTTAAATTTTAGCTTTATATAAGGAGAAAAATTATGGCTGCTAATCTGGAAAAAATTGTTGAACAACTCTCAGAACTGTCTGTTTTGGAAGCTGCTGAACTCTCAAAATTGCTTGAAGACAAGTGGGGTGTAACAGCCGCTGCTGCAGCGCCCGTTGCTGTCGCTGCCGTTGCTGGCGGTGATGCCGCTGGCGCCGCAGAAGAAAAAGACTCATTTGATGTTGTTCTTGAATCGGCTGGTGGTAACAAAATCGCTGTGATCAAAGAAGTCCGCGCAATCACAGGCCTTGGCTTGAAAGAAGCTAAAGACCTTGTTGAAGCTGGTGGTAACATCAAAGAAGGTGCGAAAAAAGACGAAGCCGAAGAAATCAAGAAAAAACTTGAAGAAGCTGGCGCAAGCGTCGCTCTTAAATAAGGACGCCTTATTTACATCAAAAGCATTTCCCGCACTTTTTAGCGGGGAATGCTTTTTTGCTATTCGGCGCTTGACAAGGCGGTTCGTGTAGGCCATATATCCATCAAACTTTCGGGAATGACATTGAAAACCCAGTTTGAATATTTTGGGATTTCCGCTTTAGCCTTGGGCTTGCGGTAAGTTTTAACCACTTTCAGCCTTTCTGCTTAAAGGGAAAGGATGCTGGTGGGTTTATGCTTTGGATTTTTGCCTTTTGCCCAGCGCATTGCAGACAAAAAGCTTAAAGCACTTGTAAAGATTTTTAAAAGATTGAAAGACGGGATCGATCATGAGCGCAGCAAAAACCACGACTAAAACAAACAAACAATCATCAGCTAAAATTCCACCGGCAAACAATATTGAAAGCTTTACCGGCCGCAAGCGCGTTCGCCGCAGTTATGGCCGCATTAATGAAGTTGCTGAAATGCCGAATCTGATTGAAGTTCAGCGCCATTCTTATGAATTGTTCCTACAAGATGGTATCCCCGCCGAAGACCGTACGCTGCAAGGTCTGCAGGAAGTTCTCGCCACAGTTTTCCCGATCAAGGACTTCTCCGATAAAGCGGAAGTCGACTTTGTGAAATATGAACTCGAAGCGCCAAAATACGATGTCGAAGAATGCCAGACTCGCGGCATGACTTATGCTGCGCCGCTGCGCGTTACGCTTCGCTTGTCTGTCTTCGATGTTGATGAAGATACCGGCCTGCGCTCTATCCGCGACATTAAAGAACAAGATGTCTATCTCGTTGATATGCCGCTGATGACCCAAAACGGTACATTTGTGGTCAACGGTACGGAGCGCGTCATCGTTTCTCAAATGCACCGCTCTCCGGGCGTGTTTTTCGACCATGATGGCGGCAAAACCCACACCTCTGGTAAATATCTGTTTGCAGCGCGCGTTATTCCCTACCGTGGGTCTTGGCTAGACTTCGAGTTCGATGCCAAGGACCACATGTATGTGCGCATTGACCGCCGTCGTAAATTGCCGGTCACAACGCTTTTACGTGCTCTTGATGGTGTGGAAACAGCCACCTACCGTCAGCAATGTGAAGAAAATGATGAGCAGGTGGATCCGTTGATGATTCAAGGCATGGCCAATGAAGAAATCTTGAGCACATTTTATGAAACGCGCATCTATAACAAAGATAAAAAGGGCTGGAAAACATCATTCAATCCAGAAGCAATGCGCGGCGTAAAATTGGTGGCGGATCTTATTGATGCTAAAACCGGCAAGGTCGTCGCCGAAGAGGGTGATAAAATCACACCACGTAAAGCAAAAAAGCTTGTTGAAGATGGTCTGAAAGATATTCTGGTTTCTGCAGAGCAATTGGTCGGTCAGTATTTGGCCGCCGACCTGTTTGACGCCAAAACCGGTCAGGTTACCCATGAAGCCGGCCACGAAATCACCGAAGAAGATTTGGCCGCCATCAATGAAGCCGGAATCAAGGAATTGCCGATTTTGGCAATCGACCACCTCAATGTCGGGCCTTATATCCGCAATACAATGCTGATTGATAAATGCGATACACGTGAAGAAGCGCTCATCGATATTTATCGTGTCATGCGCCCCGGTGAGCCGCCAACGGTTGAATCTGCCGATGCGCTGTTCCAGTCACTCTTCTTTGATCCTGAACGTTATGACCTCTCGCCGGTTGGCCGTGTCAAAATGAATGCGCGCCTCGATCTCGAAGCGGACGACCAGTTCCGCGTACTTGAAAAAGCCGACATTCTCGCCATTCTAAAATATCTCCACGGATTGAAAGACGGTCAGGGCGAAGTCGATGACATTGACAACCTCGGTAACCGCCGCGTACGCTCTGTTGGTGAATTGATGGAAAACCAGATCCGCATCGGCCTGCTGCGTATGGAGCGCGCAATTCGTGAGCGTATGTCTTCCGTTGAAATCGACACCTACATGCCGCACGATCTGATCAACTCTAAACCGGCGCAAGCCGCTGTGCGTGAGTTCTCTGGCTCATCCCAGCTCTCCCAGTTCATGGACCAGACCAACCCGCTCTCGGAAATTACGCACAAACGCCGCCTTTCAGCACTCGGTCCCGGCGGTCTGACCCGCGAACGCGCAGGCTTTGAAGTCCGCGACGTGCACCCGACTCACTATGGCCGCATTTGCCCGATTGAAACGCCCGAAGGTCCGAACATCGGTTTGATCAACTCTCTGGCCACCTTTGCCCGCGTCAACCAGTATGGTTTCATCGAAAGCCCCTATCGTCGCGTTGAAAATGGCAAAGTCACCGACGAAGTGGTCTACATGTCTGCGATGGAAGAGGCAAAATGGACAATCGCTCAGGCCAACTCACAACTCGATAAATCCGGCAAGTTTCTCAACGACCTCGTATCATGTCGCCGCGCCGGTGAAAACGAAATGACTCCGCCTGACCAAATCGAATTTATCGACGTGTCGCCGAAGCAAATGGTGTCTGTGGCCGCATCCCTTATCCCGTTCTTGGAAAACGATGATGCCAACCGTGCGCTGATGGGCTCCAACATGATGCGCCAGGCTGTGCCGTTGCTCAAATCTTCTGCCCCGATCGTCGGAACAGGCATGGAGGGCACTGTGGCTCGTGATTCTGGCGCTGCTGTCTCTGCACGCCGCGCTGGTGTGGTGACCAAGGTTGATGCCACGCGGATCGTGGTTCAGGCCACGGAAGAACTGCACGCGGATGAACCGGTTGTGGACATTTACAAGCTCGCGAAATTCCAGCGTTCAAACCAAAGCACCTGTATCAACCAGAAACCTCTGGTGAAGGTAGGTGATAAGGTGAAGGCTGGTGACATCATCGCCGATGGTCCGTCAACCGATATGGGTGAACTGGCGCTGGGGAAAAACATCCTCGTCGCCTTCATGCCCTGGAATGGCTACAACTACGAAGATTCCATCCTCGTATCCGAGCGCATCGTGCGTGATGACGTTTACACCTCAATCCACCTTGAGGAATTCGAAGTCATGGCCCGCGACACCAAGCTGGGCACCGAAGAAATCACCCGTGACATCCCGAATGTCGGGGAAGAGGCTCTACGCCACCTTGACGAAGCCGGGATCGTGCATATCGGCGCTGAAGTCGGCCCCGGTGATATTCTCGTCGGTAAGGTTACGCCAAAAGGCGAAAGCCCGATGACGCCGGAAGAAAAACTCCTGCGCGCCATCTTTGGTGAAAAAGCCGCCGATGTGAAGGATACATCTCTACGTCTGCCACCCGGCGCTGTTGGCACCATCGTCGATGTGCGCGTATTTAACCGCCGTGGCGTCGATAAAGATGCTCGCGCCTTGTCCATCGAGGCGCAGGAAATCGAACGCCTCGCCAAAGACCGCGACGACGAACGCCGTATTCTGGAAGACGGCTTCTATGGCCGTCTGCGCGACATCCTGATTGGCAACACGGTCGCAAGCGCGCCGAAAGATGCCAAACTGAAAAAAGGCACGAAGCTTACTGCCGCTGACATCGACGCTATCGAGAAACGCGGTCTGTGGCGTCAGATCGCCATTGAAAACGAAAAACGCATGGAAGAAATCGAAGCCATGTCCAGAACGTTTGACGATGCGGTTGACAACATCAAGGAGCGTTTCGAGAATAAAGTCGAAAAACTCCAGCGGGGTGACGAACTGCCTCCGGGTGTAATGAAGATGGTCAAGGTCTTCGTGGCTGTGAAACGTAAAATGCAGCCCGGTGACAAAATGGCCGGTCGTCACGGAAACAAAGGGGTGGTCTCGAAAGTGATCCCGCAAGAAGACATGCCCTACACCGAAGACGGAACGCCCGTTGACATCGTGCTCAACCCGCTTGGCGTGCCTTCACGGATGAATGTGGGGCAGATCCTTGAAACCCACCTTGGCTGGGCTGCGGCTTCTATGGGCCGCCAGATCGGTGAAATCATCGATGCCTTCCAGTCCAATAAGAAAATGAGCGACGCCGAGAAGAAAAAACTCACAGCCAAGCTCGAAGACGCTTACGGTGACAGCGAGTACAAAGGCAAGGTCTCCAAGCTTGATGATAAGGAACTCGTCGAAATGGCAGGCAATTTGCGCGAAGGCGTGCCGATGGCCACGCCTGTCTTTGACGGGGCGCACGATGCCGACATCTCCGAGCTGCTCGAAAAAGCCGGTCTCAAAACCTCCGGTCAGGTCCGCCTGATCGATGGCCGCACCGGAGATTACTTCCACCGCGATGTGACCGTGGGCTACATGTACATGCTTAAACTGCACCACTTGGTGGATGATAAAATCCACGCCCGCTCCATCGGGCCGTACTCTCTGGTCACGCAACAACCGCTGGGCGGTAAAGCCCAGTTCGGGGGTCAGCGCTTCGGAGAGATGGAGGTTTGGGCTCTGCAGGCTTACGGCGCGGCTTACACCTTGCAGGAAATGCTCACCGTCAAGTCCGATGACGTGGCCGGTCGCTCCAAAGTTTACGAGTCCATCGTCCGCGGCGAAGACAACTTCGAAATCGGTATTCCGGAATCCTTCAACGTTCTGACCAAGGAATTGAAGGCCCTATGCCTCAATGTCGATTTGAAACAGTCAAGCGGGAGCTAGTAATGCAACAAGTTTTTAGCGTAATAGCAAGACCAGATGATGAAGAAGCGGCAACGCTATTGGAAAATATATCTGAGTTGCATATGACTAATTTTGATGGTGAGCAAGCTGTTTATTCAGGGCGCGGTTCGCCAGAACAAGTTAATGCACTTCAGGCAGCAGGTAATCTGACTGTCATTTGCCACGAGTAAAGATATAAAAATTAGCCCAAATTAAGGAGCACGAAAAATGAACGAACTCATGAACCTCTTTGGCCAGCCGACAGGGCCGCAGTCTTTTGACTCCATCCGTATTTCGATTGCAAGCCCGGAGCAAATCCGCAGCTGGTCGTTCGGTGAGGTCAAAAAGCCTGAGACGATTAACTATCGGACCTTCAAGCCGGAAAAAGACGGTCTGTTCTGCGCGCGCATCTTTGGCCCAATCAAGGATTACGAATGTCTGTGCGGCAAATACAAGCGTATGAAATATAAAGGCATCATCTGCGAAAAATGTGGCGTTGAAGTCACCCTGACCAAAGTCCGCCGCGAGCGCATGGGCCACATCGACCTGGCCAGCCCGGTCGCTCACATCTGGTTCTTGAAATCCTTGCCATCGCGCATCGGCTTGATTATGGACATGACACTTAAGGACCTTGAGCGCGTATTGTATTTCGAAAACTTCATTGTCGTCGAACCGGGCATGACCCCGCTCAAGCAATACCAGCTTTTGAACGAAGAAGAATACTACGCCGCGCAGGACGAATACGGCGAAGATAATTTCCGCGCCGGTATCGGCGCCGAGGCCATGAAGGAAATTCTCTCCAGTCTCGATCTGGAAGAAATCAAGGTGCAGGTCGAAGAAGATCTACGCGAAACCGGCTCCGAAGCCAAACGCAAGAAACTCGTCAAGCGCCTGAAACTGCTCGACAGCTTCCTCGAATCCGGCGCGCGCCCTGAATGGATGATCCTCGATATCATTCCCGTGCTGCCGCCCGAACTACGCCCGCTGGTGCCTTTGGATGGTGGCCGTTTTGCAACGTCTGATTTGAACGATCTGTATCGTCGCGTTATCAACCGCAACAACCGCCTGAAACGCCTGATCGAACTGCGCGCCCCCGACATTATCGTCCGGAACGAAAAACGCATGCTCCAGGAATCCGTGGATGCACTCTTCGATAACGGTCGCCGTGGCCGCGTCATTACCGGCGCCAACAAACGCCCGTTGAAATCTCTTTCTGACATGCTCAAAGGGAAACAGGGCCGTTTCCGCCAGAACTTGCTCGGAAAACGCGTCGACTATTCTGGCCGTTCCGTCATCGTGGTCGGTCCTGAGCTGAAACTGCACCAGTGCGGTATTCCGAAGAAAATGGCGCTCGAGCTGTTCAAGCCCTTCATCTACCACAAACTTGAACTTTACGGCATGGCCTCCACGGTCAAGGCTGCCAAAAAAATGGTTGAAAAAGAGCGCCCCGAAGTTTGGGATATCCTCGAAGAAGTCATCCGCGAACACCCGGTGATGCTTAACCGCGCGCCAACGCTCCACCGACTTGGAATCCAGGCCTTCGAACCTGTACTGATCGAAGGTAAGGCGATCAACTTACATCCGCTGGTATGTACCGCCTTCAACGCCGACTTTGACGGTGACCAGATGGCCGTTCACGTGCCGCTATCCATTGAAGCCCAGCTTGAAGCGCGCTGCTTGATGATGGCAACCAACAACATCCTTTCGCCCGCAAACGGCAAACCCGTGATTGTGCCGACGCAGGATATTATTCTGGGTCTGTATTATTTGTCATTGGCGCGCGATGGCGAACCCGGCGAAGGTATGATCTTCCGCGGCGCAGGTGAAATTACCCATGCCTTGGAACAAAAAGTACTCTCCCTGCACGCAAAAATTAAGTGCCGTTATCACACAGTTGACGAAAATGGTAACCCGAAAACAGAAATCGTTGAATCGACTCCGGGTCGGATTTTAATCTCTGATCTCTTGCCGCGCCATCCGGAACTTCCGTTTTCCATGATCAACCAGGTTCTGACCAAAAAAGAACTCTCCTGTGTGATCGAGGAATCCTATCGTCACTGCGGCCAGAAAGACACTGTGATCTTCGCTGACCGTTTGATGAAGCTCGGCTTCCGCTATGCGTGTATCGCTGGGATTTCCTTCGGTAAAGACGACCTCATCATCCCCGATGAGAAGCAGAAACTGGTTGGTGAAGCCAATGACAAGGTCAAGGAATTTGAGCAGCAATATCAAGACGGTCTGATCACCAAAGGTGAGAAATACAACAAGGTCGTTGATATCTGGTCGAAATGTACCGATGACGTAGCCGACGCGATGATGAGCAAAATCTCTAATATAGAAAGCGGCAACCTCAATGCCGTTTACATGATGGCTCACTCCGGAGCACGGGGATCTGCAGCGCAGATCCGCCAGCTCGCCGGGATGCGCGGCTTGATGGCCAAGCCGTCTGGTGAGATTATCGAAACGCCGATTATCTCAAACTTTAAAGAAGGTCTGTCCGTGCTGGAATACTTCAACTCCACGCACGGTGCGCGTAAAGGTCTGGCCGATACGGCTCTGAAAACAGCCAACTCCGGTTACCTGACCCGCCGCCTTGTTGACGTGGCCCAGGATGCCATCGTTACCGAAGAAGATTGCGGCACGGAAAAAGGCATTTCTATGCGCGCAGTCATGAACGGTGCTGACGTGGTAGTATCCTTGTCCGAACGTATCATGGGCCGTTGCGCCTCTGTCGATGTCATCAACCCGCTTGACGGTAATACAATCGTTAAAGCCGCCGAAATGTTTGATGAAAACAATACCGAAGCAATCGAAACCGCCGGAATTGATGAAGTGCTCGTTCGCTCTGTCCTGACCTGTGAAGGCGAACATAACGGCATCTGCGCCAAATGTTACGGCCGGGATTTGGCCCGCGGCACCGAGGTCAATATCGGCGAAGCGATCGGCGTTATGGCGGCGCAATCTATCGGCGAGCCTGGTACGCAGCTGACAATGCGAACTTTCCACATTGGCGGTGCGGCGCAAAAAGGTGCCGAGCGTTCTCATGTTGATGCCAACATCGATGCCACCATCGAAGTGCGCAATCAAAACGTTGTAAAAAACTCGGAAGGGCTCACCATCGTCATGGGCCGCAATACCGAAATTGTCCTGAAAGACAAAAAAGGCCACGAAAAAGCCACGCACCGCGTTCCATACGGTGCAAAACTTCTGGTCGAGGATGGCAAAAAGGTCAAAGCCGGCGACAAAATGGCCGAATGGGACCCATACACATTGCCTGTCATCACCGAAAAAGACGGTGTGGCCCACTATTTCGATCTCGTTGACGGCGTTTCCGTCACTGACGATGTTGATGAAGCAACAGGGATTACATCCAAGAAAATTATCGACTGGCGTTCCCAGCCAAAAGGCGGCGATCTGAAACCACGCATCAGCCTGCTCGATAAGAAAGGTAAAGTGATTAACCTGCCAAACGGCTTGCCTGCGAACTACTATCTGTCTGTGGATACGATTTTGAGTGCCGAAAATGAGCAGGAAGTCAAAGCGGGTGACATCATCGCACGTATTCCGCGTGAGACATCGAAAACCCGTGACATTACCGGCGGTCTGCCGCGCGTGGCCGAGCTGTTCGAAGCCCGCATGCCCAAAGACTTCGCCGTCATTTCCGAGATCGATGGTTACGTTGAATTCGGAAAAGACTATAAGTCCAAGCGCCGCATCGCTGTGAAGCCGGCCAACACCGATGATGGCGAACCGCGCGAATATCTTGTGCCGAAGGGGCGTCACCTGGCCGTGCATGAAGGTGACTTCGTCCGCAAAGGCGACCCGATCCTCGACGGGGCTCTGGTGCCGCACGACATCCTCGATGTTATGGGCGTGGAAGCCTTGGCAGACTACCTCACCAATGAAGTGCAGGATGTTTATCGCCTGCAAGGGGTGAAAATCAACGACAAGCATATCGAGGTGATTGTACGCCAGATGATGCAAAAGGTTGAAATCACCGAAGTCGGCGACTCGACATTCCTTGTCGGAGAACATGTCGAGCGCAGTGAATTCGACGAGATCACCGCCAAATACGAATCTGAAGGTAAGCGCCCGCCGGTTGGCAAGCCCGTTCTGCAGGGGATCACCAAAGCATCTCTGCAAACGCGCAGCTTTATCTCGGCCGCGTCCTTCCAGGAAACAACACGCGTTCTGACCGAAGCTGCCGTACAAGGCAAGGTCGACAAGCTGTTTGGACTGAAAGAAAACGTCATTGTTGGCCGCCTCATCCCGGCTGGGACAGGTGCTTATACTGCGGGCGTTAAACGCATCGCGGCCGAGCGGGATCAGGTGATCCTGGATAGCCAGCCCCAGCCTGAAGAGGAAATCCTCGAAGGTGCCAATGACGCCGCCGCGCTTTCCGCCGCTGATACGTCCGCGCCCGAAGAAGAGGCCAAAGAAGCCGCCAACGGTTAAACCAAACCGGTCAATCGTAAAAATATAAGAAAAGGGGCTTTGCAGCCCCTTTTTGTTTATTTATTGACATATAACAATGGAGCTACTAAAAACGCGCATTCCTACAGCACACAAAAAGGGCCGTTAATGAGCATCCTCAATGAAAAAACCTTAAAGGAAATAAGCGCAGATCCGGAACAACTCTCAATAGACATTCCAGATTTTGCCTCTTTGGTCGAACATATGGGTTTTTCCTTCTTTGAAGGGATAGCGCAGCAATCCGGCGCGGAAAATAACTTTGTTCTGCCGGTGCTTTCAAAGATCAAGGCTCTTGTTCGCACCGCACAGGAACAGGAAAAAAAACTGCCGCAGGCCCTCTATCTGGGCCTTGAGGTGACGGTAAAGCCGTATATATTTGAAGTTCTTCCGAATGGAGCGGGGCAAGTGGAGACAGAGACGCACAGCTTTAACATCCCGCGCATAAGCGCTGAATTTACAAGCGCCGCCGCCGGTTTTATGTGCTTTAAGTCCTATGATGCGGCAAAAGATTTTATAGAAGCGGTCGACCCGCAAGGAAGTGCCATTGCACCACTGGCTTCCCACAGGTGCTTAGATGCATGGAAAATCGGAGCTTTATACGAGGTTGAAAACATGCATGTGACGAGGCCTAAAACCTCAAATACATGGCCAGTTGATTTGTCCAAAAACACTGAACCAGATCAGCCCCGATGATTCGTAAAATAAACCCTTGACGCCGGAATCGATTCCTCCTATATTCCCGCCAGAATCTGTTGGGCCTTAAGGGTTTGAACCCGTTTGGTGCAACATCCTGAAAGAAACAGGATGCTCTGCAATAAAAAGTCCTTTTCACTTTGTGAAAAAAAGTTCTGGACTTGCGTGTCTTTCTGACGCTATATGCAGCCATCCTTAAAAATGAGATTTAAAAAGAGGCTTTAGAAATATGCCAACTATTCAACAGCTCGTGCGCAAGCCGAGACAAAAAGTTGTAAAAGCAAAGAAAAACCGGGCGCTGAAAAGCAACCCGCAACGCCGCGGCGTCTGCACCCGCGTTTATACAACAACGCCGAAGAAACCGAACTCCGCTTTGCGTAAGGTCGCCAAGGTGCGTTTGACGACAGGCTTGGAAGTGATTTGCTACATTCCCGGTGAAGGTCACAATTTGCAGGAGCACTCCGTTGTTCTTGTGCGTGGCGGTCGTGTGAAAGACTTGCCCGGTGTGCGCTACACCATTATTCGTGGAACGCTCGATACCCAAGGCGTTAAAGATCGTAAACAGGCCCGTTCACGCTACGGCGCGAAACGTCCGAAATAGGAGTGGTTTTTAAAGATGTCTGAGTACAAACATTTTGAACAGGGTATGGATATTGTGGCGCAGCACACGGCGGCTGTGGCTCTCGGGGGGCTTAATGCAGAACAACGCTTGGAGTTGGATAGTGTTTATGCGCCTCGCCATGAGAATTATACGGCAGCAGTGCGAGAGTATTTAGAAATTTATGGTCCAGATATTTGTGGAATTAATAGATAGGTAAAAACAATGAGCAGAAGACGCAGAGCAGAAAAACGAGAAATCTTGCCCGATCCGAAATTCGCGGATCTGGTCCTTTCGAAATTCATCAATAATTTGATGGTCGATGGTAAAAAATCGATCGCGGAAGGGATCGTCTATAAAGCGATTGATATTCTCGAAACCAAAGCTGGTAACGATAATAAATCTTCTGACGAAGGGAACTCCGGTGAAGGTGATGTCGCCGTTGCGATGAAGAGCAAGGGCCTGGCCCTGTTCCACAATGCTCTGAAAAACGTAAAACCGAAACTTGAAGTGCGATCACGGCGCGTTGGTGGTGCGACATATCAGGTGCCTGTCGAGGTCCGTCACGATCGCGCCATGGCGCTGGCTATGCGCTGGATTATCGATGCCGCCCGCAAACGCAGTGAAAACACAATGGTGGATCGCGTGGCGAGCGAATTGCTTGATGCAGCCAATGAGCGTGGCAACGCCGTTAAGAAACGTGACGATACGCATAAAATGGCTGAGGCCAACAAAGCCTTCGCGCATTACCGCTGGTAAACCGCTAACTGATTAACCGCTAACTGGAAACTGAAAATGACACGCGAACACGCAATTGAGAACTACCGGAACTTCGGCATTATGGCGCACATCGATGCGGGTAAAACCACAACGACCGAGCGTATTTTGTTTTATTCCGGTAAGTCCCACAAAATTGGTGAAGTGCATGATGGTGCGGCCACCATGGACTGGATGGAGCAGGAGCAGGAACGTGGCATCACGATTACCTCTGCTGCGACCACCACCTTCTGGGACGCGCCGAAGGACGGTCCGTTCTCTGGTCAGCGTTTTCGCCTGAATATTATCGACACGCCGGGCCACGTGGACTTCACAATTGAGGTTGAGCGCTCCTTGCGCGTGCTTGACGGCGCGATTGCCGTGTTTGATGCGAACGCCGGCGTTGAGCCGCAAACCGAAACCGTGTGGCGTCAGGCTGATAAATACCATGTGCCGCGCATGTGTTTCGTGAACAAAATGGATAAAATCGGCGCAGATTTTTACAACACAGTTGATATGATCATTGATCGCCTCGGCGCTGTGCCTTGCGTAATCCAGCTTCCGATCGGTGCCGAAAACAATTATGTCGGCCATGTGGATCTTGTGCGCATGAAGGCCGTTGTCTGGGACGGCGAGGCGCTGGGCGCGACATATGCTTACGAAGATATCCCGGCCGATCTGGCTGACAAAGCTGCTGAGTACCGCGAAAAGCTGGTTGAACTGGCTGTTGAACAAGATGATGCGGCCATGGAAGCCTACCTCGAAGGCAATGAACCCGATGAGGAAACCTTGAAAAAATGCATCCGTAAAGGCACGATCGCGGGCGCATTCGTTCCTGTCATGTGCGGAACGGCGTTCAAGAACAAAGGCGTTCAGCCGATGCTCGATGCTGTTGTCGAATATTTGCCGTCTCCGTTGGACATCGGCGCGGTAAA
>Ga0116162_10000837_pt1 | contig 21259 bp, 19 predicted proteins | sample AD_UKC105_MetaG_FD_89875 | JGI IMG/M metagenome (GOLD analysis project Ga0116162, IMG submission 89875) | Active sludge microbial communities of municipal wastewater-treating anaerobic digesters from Hong Kong - AD_UKC105_MetaG | ecosystem: Engineered > Bioreactor > Anaerobic > Digestate...
AAATATCCAAAATGAGTGTTACTGCTTTAGGTGCAATTCTTGAGATAGGTAGTAAAGTATTTGATAAGATGTTCCCTGACCCTGTTGAAGCAGAGAGAGCTAAATTAGAGCTTCTTAAACTTCAACAGGCAGGAGAGTTTAAAGCTTTAGAAGCTGATGTAGAGATGGCAAAAGGCCAAGTAGAGATTAATAAAGAGGAAGCTAAAAGTGAGCTTATTTTTAAATCTGGATGGCGGCCTTTTATTGGATGGACTTGTGGAAGCGCATTTGCATTTAATTTCTTAATCCTCCCTATCGCAACGATGGTTGCTGCCTTTTATGGCATACCCTTTGTTGGGGTTACTCCTATTGATTTAACTACAATGCTCCCTGTTCTTCTTGGTATGCTTGGGTTAGGTGGTATGAGAACATTTGAAAAAGTTAGGAATAAACAATAATGGCTGAGAAAAAAGAAAAAAAACGTTCCCCTAAAGATGCTCCTTTGGGCAGTGGGATGCTTGATATGGCTAGACAGCTTTTGATGGGACGTAAACGTAAAATTGATAATACAATTGACGCTGCTGTTAATGGTAAGCGTCCTGAACAAAGCAAGAAGTATTAAATATGGAACAATGGCTAGTTAACGCTTTCAAGAAGATAGATAAAATGCCTCAAGAGGCTAGGGAACTTCGGGAACTAGCCAAAAGGGATTTATTTACTTTCGCTAAGCTTGTCAATCCCGGATACATGTATGGAGATGTCCATAAAGAAATTTATGAGTGGATGCAAGAGTATTACCTGTTTGGTCAGGGAAATGAACTCTCTTCCAACAAGCTTATTATGCTTCCACGAGCACACCTTAAAAGTCATATGGTTGCTACTTGGTGTGCATGGATTATTACACGTCATCCAGAAGTCACTATACTTTATGTATCTGCCACAGCAGAACTTGCAGAAACGCAGTTATTCGCCATCCAGAACATTTTGTCTTCTAAGGTGTATCAGAGATACTACCCTGAGTATATAAACCCGCAAGAGGGTCTTAGGGAGCGTTGGAGTCAACGTAAGATATCCATAGACCATCTTAAGCGTAAAGAAGAAGGTGTTAGAGACCCAACCATATCTACAGCCGGGCTTACTACTAATACTACTGGCTGGCATTCCGATATTGTAGTCTCAGACGACCTTGTTGTTCCCGAGAATGCTTATACAGAAGACGGGAGAGAAAGTGTAAGCAAAAAGGCTTCTCAATTTACTTCTATCCGTAATGCTGGTGGATTTACTATGGCATGCGGAACGAGATACCATCCCGGCGATATTTATCAGACTTGGAAGGAGCAGGTTTATGATATTTATAATGACCAAGGTGATGTGATTGATAGAGTTCCTGTATGGGAGATTAAGGAGTATGTAGTAGAAGAAGATGGTTTGTTTATTTGGCCCAGAACAGTACGGCCTGATGGTAAAGCCTTTGGATTTGATTTCAAAGTATTAGCTCGTATTAAAGCGGAATACTCTGACCGAATCCAGTTCTATGCACAATACTATAACAACCCTAACGCACCGGGTTCGAATAGAATTTCTAGGGACAAGTTCCAATATTATGACAGAAAACATATTAAGGAACACGGAGGTTCTTGGTATTTCAAAAACAAGCGTCTCAATGTCTACGCTTCTATTGACTTTGCCTTCTCTTTATCTAAAAAGAGTGATTACACTGCGATTGTTGTTATCGGTGTAGATGAAGATAATTTTATTTATGTTTTAGATATAGAGAGGTTTAAAACAGATAAGATTTCAGAATACTTCCAGAATATCACTGCTTTGCATTCTAAATGGGGTTTTAGAAAGATGCGTGCTGAAGTCTCAGTAGCCCAGAAAGTGATTGTACGTGACCTTAAAGATAAACTTCGTGAAGAGGGTTTAAGACTATCTATTGACGAATATAGACCTACTAGGCACGAAGGAACTAAAGAAGAACGTATTGCCTCTGCTCTTGAACATCGTTACGATAATCAGGTGATATGGCATGCTAAGGGTGGTTATACAGAAGTATTAGAGGAGGAGCTTATTCTTGCTAGACCACCGCATGATGATGTGAAGGATGCGCTGGCTTCAGTAGTCGAGATTGCTATAAAGCCTAAGAGAAGTTCTTATGACATTACAAGAAAATCAAATATTATCTATAACACGCGCTTTGGCGGTGTGTCCTTTAGTTAAGGAATAAAATGAGTAGAACACCTTTAGAACTCCCTAATTTTAATATAGACCAACGAGCGCAGTATATTTCTGATCTTTGGATTACATACTATAGTCAGAAAAGGGAATGGACGGAAGATAAGAAAGAACTCCGTAATTACATTTTTGCCACTGATACTCGTAAAACTACTAATCAGCAACTCCCTTGGAAGAACTCCACAACGCTCCCAAAGCTTTGTCAGATCAGGGATAATCTTCATTCCAATTATATCTCAGCCTTGTTTCCTAATGATGACTGGCTTTCTTGGGAAGGGTATAGTAAAGCTGATTCCGTACGTGGAAAAGTAGAAGCTATTCAAGCTTATATGGCGAATAAAACTCGTGAGAGTGACTATCGTCAGACAATTGATAAAGCCTTATATGATTATATTGACACAGGTAACAGTTTCGGTATCGTCTCTTATGTAGACTCTTTTGTAGAGAATGATGAGGGGAAGAAGACCAATACATATACTGGACCTAAAACAACTCGTATTTCTCCGCATGATATTGTATTTAACCCCCTTGCTGAATCATTTGAAGATTCTTTTAAGGTGATTCGCTCTGTTCTTTCTATTGGACAACTAGTAGATAAGGCTAAGAGTGATGCGGACTTTGTTAATGTTGAACAAGTATTAAAGTTCCGTAAACAAGCTTTAACTGGTAAAGGTCCATTTAGTATGGAAGAAGCGGATAAGCTTGAAGGTCTCACGATTGACGGGTTTGGAAGCTATACTGAGTATCTTCAGAGTGGATATGTAGAAATTCTTGAGTTCTACGGAGATATTTTTGATAGAGAGACAATGGAGCATCGTACCGGACGTATTATCACTATTATGGATCGGATGCATATTCTTCGTGATATCCCATTCCCTAGCTGGCTTGGGAAAGCTCCAATTGTACACTGTGGATGGCGTACTCGCTCAGATAATCTATGGGCTATGGGGCCATTAGATAATCTTGTGGGTTTGCAATATCGTGTAGACCACTTAGAAAACCTTAAAGCAGATGCTATGGATTTAGCTGTTCTCCCTCCGTTGAAGATTAAAGGGGAAGTGGAAGAGTTCGAATATGGCCCGCTTTCTAGAATCCACATCGATGAGAATGGGGATGTAGAAGAGCTTGCTAAGAACGCTCAATGGGTGATTCAAGCTAATAATGAGATTAACTATCTTACTACTCTCATGGAGCAGTTTGCAGGTGCTCCTAGCGAAGCTATGGGTATTAGAACTCCAGGTGAAAAGACTAAATACGAAGTTCAAAGTCTAGAGAATGCGGCAGGTAGAATCTTTCAAGAAAAGGTTACTAATTTCGAAATTAATTATATTGAGAAGTCTTTGAATATGATGCTGGAAGCAGCTAAACGTAATTTCGACGGCAATGATGTTGGGAAGGTCATGGATGAAGATTTAGGAGTTCAACGTTTTATTGAAATTACTAAAGACGACATCACTGCATCCGGTAAACTTCGGCCTATTGGTGCTAGACACTTTGCTGCTCAAGCACAACTTGTTCAGAACTTAACACAACTTTATAACTCCCAAGTGGGACAGATGATCCTTCCGCATACTTCAGGAAAAGAGCTCTCTAAACTAATTGAAGAAGTTATGAATGTTAAACGTTACTCTTTGTATAAACCTAATGTAGCAATCTTTGAGCAACAAGAGCTTCAAAGACTTGCTAACCAAGCTCAAGAAGATTTGAACACTGAACAAGGGCTTACGACACAACCGCAAGGTATTCCACCACAATGAAAACAATCATTACGGGTGGTTTAAAGGGAGACGCTATCCAAGAGGTAACTTCTTCTTTTAAATCAAGCAGGGTTATCAGAGAACGTATAATTGATATTTTACGTAAGAAGATTGATACGTCACGAAGAGAATCAAGAAAGAAGGAGTATTCTGATGCCTCTTGGGCGTATTCACAGGCAGACGCCATTGGGTACGAAAGAGGTCTTGAAGAAGTAATTTCTATTCTATCCGAAGGAAAAACAGGAAAGTCTGACTAATTATTAGTATAATTACTAGTATTTTAGAAGATAAATAATATATATATATATTGATATTAAATATAATATTATATATTATTATATAAGTATACTTACATAAGGATATAAAACTATATGTCTACCGACAATAGTATTTTTGAAAAGAATAATAATAATTCGGAAACCCCGAATAATGATAAAACACCAGAAGGCGGTAATACTGGTGGCGTTCCTGCTGGTACTCAGTTTGAAGACCTTCTCTCTGGTATCAAGAATGAACGTGGAGAGCGTAAATACGCTAATGTTGAAGAAGCGCTTAAAGGCGCAGCACATGCTCAAAGTTACATCCAACAACTACAAAATGAAGTCTCCCAGTTAAAGGGTGGTTTGGAAAAGGTTGAAGCTGTCGAAGCTAAATATGTAGAAATTCAACGTGCTATGGATGCTCTCATCTCTAAGCAACAAGAACCGGGAACACCACCCGTGAAGTCTGTTAGTGAAGATGATATTTCCGCGATTGTTAATAATGTACTGACTAGTAAACAAAAAGAGCAGATCATGTCTGAGAACGTTAAATCGGTTACTCAGAAGATGGTTGAGAAGTTTGGTGCAGATGCTGAGAAAGTATTCTATACCAAAGCTGCTGAAATGGGTATGACTCCAGAGTCTTTTAATGAACTTGCAAAGACCTCTCCGCAAGCGGTATTAAATCTTATTGGAATCAATTCACAAGGGAAGCCAAGCAACTCCCAACCAGTTACATCTACCCAAAATACTAGCGGTATTACCCCTAATGAGGAATCCCATTTAGGTCGTTCTAAGTTCAGTATCCTCAATGGCTCCACCACTGCTGATTTAATGCAAGCGGTAGAAGATGCCAAGAAAATGACTACGGAACTTGAAGCTTTAGGGCTTAGTTCTGCTGACTTGTCCGATCCTAAAAATTATCGCAAATACATGCAAGGAAAATAATTAATGGCTAATAACCGCACTAATACTCAGTCTTTTATTGAAGCTGAGATTTATAGCAACTTCATCCTGAAGAACCTTCACGACGGTATGCTCCCGGAGATGTTTACTCGTTAAGACATGGCGAGATAGTTTATCTTAATAACTGGAACGCGAAAGCCAACCAGAGGCAATTTTTAATTTTAACGGAGGCTCAGAAGAGCTATGTTTAAAAATGTGAAATATTATGCGGGTTTGTTGGACTCAGATGGGTCAATTACACTGCATGTACATAAAACTTCTAGGAATACTTTTTTCTGTTACCCCAAGATAACTTTTTCACAAATAACTCATAGGAATTTTATATTTAAATCTTTCTGTGATTATTACTCAGTAGAAATTTGTGAAACGTCTAGGTTTGATAAGAGAACTGGCAAAACGTATGAAAGCAGTTCTGTTTCACTGACAGGAACTAAAGCCAGAAGTTTTTTAAATGAAGTTAAGCAGCATTTAGTTATAAAGAAAGATTTGGCTGAATTCTTGCTCAGTATCTCAGGTGAGGAAGTTTCTCAAGAGGTACTGAATGAATACAGATCAAATATAAAAATACTACGGGATAGTAAAACCCTATCTGATAAAAACTTCCCATCCCGTAAGTGGATGGCAGGTTATATTGATGGGGATGGGCATATCGGAAGCAGTTTTAGAAAGAGAGATGGTAATTTATCTTTTTCCATAACCATCACTTCTAATATAAATGATCCGCAAGGTATTTATCTTATTAATAGGGTGTTTGGTGGATATATCGTAACGTCTGAGAATACGTTAAGATTAATAGTTCCTCTAACAAACATAACTAAAGCTGAAGAATTCATAACTTATTTTAATTCACATTTAATCTTGAAGAAACCTCGATTCGATTTTGTTCTATCAGTCCTTAGAAAAGGAGAGCATAGGATTAGAAAAGGGGCCACATATGAAAGCAATCTTGCTATACACAAGAAACTTCAAGAGTTAAAAAAGCCGCAACGACTAAGTGATAAACCTGCTGAGGCAGAAGCTATAGTCTAAAAAGTTGTAATACTTTTAGGATGTCACAGATTTCGGTCGGGGCACTACGCTTAACATCCCGACTATCGGTACTGTGACTATTCAGGATGGTGCTGAAGAAGTTCCGTTTGAGTACCAGCCGATTGAGTCTGGTACGATCACCATGACCATCGCTAACTATGTAGGCAACGCTCATTACATTCAATAAGTGGTGTAATTAAAACTTTTGGTGAATAACGGGAAAGTGATAGTAACTGACCCGAGAGAAGTATCTAATTTGTCTAAGCAGCTAAGGAGTTAGCTATGATTGATTTTAAGTATTTTGCAGGTTTTATTGATGCTGATGGTTCTATTCAAGCTCATGTTCAGAAAGTAAAAAATGGGGATGGTTTTTATGTCCACCCAGTTGTATCTTTGAGCCAGAGAAAGTTTAGAGCACAGAATCTCGAAGAAATTGCTGATTTCTATGATTTAAGTGTTTGCGAGGAATCTCGTAATCCTGAAATGGTTGAGGTTAGGATTTCTGGGGATAAAGGAAGAAGACTTCTAGAGCAGATCAAGAAGCATCTAGTAATTAAAGATGAACTAGCGGAATATATTCTCAACCTTGAGCGTAGAGTTTATACGCAGGAAGAGGTTGATACAATTCGACAAATTATTAAAACCTTACGTAAGAAGAACGTCTCCAATAAGAATTTCCCATCTAGAAAATGGATGGCAGGTTATATTGATGGAGACGGTTGCATACAAGCTTATATTTACAGAACTGGTTCAGTTAAGTCACACTTGACAATCACTTCTTGGAATGAAGCGCAAGCAGGTTTAGAGCTTATAAGAAAATCTTTTGGTGGTTGTATTATCCATCATGGAAATGCTTCTAGGCTTCAAATATCTTTTACACCTAGTAAGGTACGAGAACTCTACGACTATTTTGGTAAGCATCTTAGGATTAAGAAGGACCAAATGATATTAGCTCGTGATTACATCGGTAATAATAGGCACTCCAAAAGAAATGGAGCTACTGATGAACAAAATAAAAAGTTCTGTGATACACTCGCAACGACTAAGTCCGAAAGTCCGAAAGGGATGCTATAGTCTGAAGATTTGAAATAATCTTATGTACGGATGAACTCCGTGAAGATGGTTACAACATTGAAGCTCTTATGGCTGAATATTCAGCTGAAGAACTTCGTGCTATTCAAGAGGTTCGAGAATCTCGTTATCTGTCTGTTTGCAACTCTGCACAGACCAATGCTGATCCTAATAACATCAATGGTTTTGCTCACCGTATTGGTTCTACCGCCTCTGGTAATGTGGCTCAGCTTTCCGACATTATCAGTCTGAAGCTTGCGTTTGATAAAGCAAATGTCCCTGCTGGTGGCCGTGTTCTGATCGTTGATCCGGTGGTTGGTGCTACTCTTGACGGGCTTGTTTCGATCGGTCGTGATGTTACCCCGTTTGCTGAGCGTATTCTTGCTCAAGGCTGGGCACGTGACCATCAGTTCCTTATGGACCTGTACGGTTTCACCATTATCACTTCTAACCGTCTCCCGAAAGGTACTTTCTCGGATGGTACTACTTCGGTTACTGGTGGTGTTGCTAACATCGCTATGTGTGTTGCTTCTGACCAGACTAAGCCTGTGATGAGTGCTTGGAGGCGTATGCCCAAGGTTGAGGGTGAACGTAATAAAGACCTCCGTCGTGATGAATTTGTTATCTCTACCCGGTATGGTTTTGGTGCCCAACGTGTAGATACCCTCGGTGTCTATATCACTTCGGCCTCTAACTACTAATAAGGGATTTAATAATGGGATATGAAAATAATAATGGACTGAATGTCCATAATCAATACGGTGTTCGTGAAACTGGTGGTACTGTAGGTAAGCTGGATCATGACGGAGTTGTTGCTTCTGTAGCTTTCAGTTTTACTGGTGAGTCCCTTAATAGTGGATTTGTGCCCCCGGTGTACATCCCGAAGGGTGCACGCTTTGTTCGAGCATTGCTTCGTGTAGACGAGGCTTTTGTTGTTACAGGTACTTCACCGACGCTCCGTGTTGGTGCAGAGGGTAGTATTGCTACTAACGGCGTCGTAATTACTGAAGCTGAGCTTGAGAATGTCGGCTCTAAAGCTATTGCTTCTTCGGGGGCAGGTACTTGGAGTTTTTCTAGTTCGACTGGTACTACGGTAGCTGCGAAACTTGATTTCGATCTTGGTGGCACTTCCCCGGCAGTTGCTTCTACGAGTGGTAAAGCAACTTTGGTTCTCGAATATTTCGATGTAGCCAAGGGTTAAACTCAGAAGGGGGCTACGGCCCCTTTCTTTTTATAGGTATTATAATGACAATTAACCATGTTGATATTTCCGACCCTAATGTCCATGAACCTAAAGGAGTATCTACTGCTACAGCAAATAAAGTATATGTGAGTGATGGAGCGGGTAGCGGCTCTTGGCAACGAGTTGCATATGACTATGCTTATGGGTCAATGACTATTACCAACAACACAACTGCTTTTGCTGTTACAGCAGGGGACTTGGCTGATAATAACGATTATTCTTTATTTACTGGGACAGGTGCGCCTTTAGCCGGTGAAAGTTTAGAAAGTATTACTTTCTCTGTTGATAGGCTTACAGTCCCTTTTACTGGTATTTATGAGATTATCACTTACGCTAATATTAGCGGTTTCCCCTCATCTACTGCTAAAGTAGGGATTAAGTATAAAATCAATAACACTACATTTAGTACCCGCAGTCCAATTATTAAGTCAGCAGTTTCTTCTGCTGAAGCTCAGATTATTGGATGCGGTTTGATCTCCCTTACTGCCAATGATTATCTCCAATTGTTCCTTTGTTCAGATACAACGGGGAGTGTGACGGTTAGGGATATGAATACAGTTCTGAAACTTGTTCGTAGGACTTCCTGATGAAAAGAACTTTATTAGAGATCACGCAAGAAATCTTGAATGAGATGGATGCAGATAATGTTAACAGTATTGATGATACCATTGAATCTCAACAAGTAGCTGAAATAGTGAGAAGTTGTTACAATGAAATGATTTCTAATAGAAATTGGCCTCATTTAAGGAATCTTATTCAATTTGAAGCTTCAGGAACCGTTTCAAAGCCTTCTCATATGAAGCTCCCAGCAAACGTAAGGGAGCTTTCTGAAGTGAAATACGATGTCCGTAAGGCTTCCTCTGGTAAAAAAGAGTTTCGAACAATCTCTTACATGGAACCACAAGAGTTTCTTTCGTATATTGCTAGTAGGGATAGTCTCGCAAGCGATGTTCAGGTTGTAAACGATTTCTCTGGTGTGCAACTTTTAATTTATAATGATTTAGCCCCTAGTTATTATACATCTTTTGATGATGAATATCTTGTTTTTGATTCTTTTAATTCAAGTATTGAATCAACATTACAGCAATCAAAAACACAAGGGCTCGCTTATATAGAGCCTGAATGGTCACATGAAGATGGGGCATATCCTGATCTCCCTCCTGATGCTTTTTCGAAACTTATCGAAGAAGCGAAAAGCACTGCATTCCTCACTCTTAAACAGATGGCAAATGAGAAAGCAGAGCAAAGAGCAGCTAGACAGGGGAGATGGCTTGCTTTGAAATCGTGGAGAGTTGATGGTTCATTAAAAACACCTAATTATGGTAGAAAATGATGGAATATAGATATAGCACTTTTATTATTAAACCCGATGAAAAACTTCCGACGCTTGTTCGAGTTGTAACTTCTGGACGTGGTGGGAAAATTCCATCTGTTCTTAGTGGATTGTTTACCTCTGTTGAAATTGCTAAGACAATTATTGATAGATATAATAGTGAACGGAAAGGTGTAAATAATGTCGACGAAGCAGTCAGCAAGGATTGAAGTAAACCGTTTTGTTCAGGGTTTGATTACAGAAGCTTCTCCCTTAGATTTCCCACAGAATGCCACTATTGATGAAGAAAACTTTACTTTAAGCAGTAATGGGAAAAGAGAACGTCGGCGTGGGATGGATTTCGAAAATGATTATATTCTGCGCCCGTCTGGGATAGCTTCTGCTGATATTTCTTCATCCAGTATTAACTCTTTTAATTGGGAGAATGCTGGCGGTGTTTCTGAAAATGAATTTATTGTAATCCAATTTGGAAATAAAGTTTTATTTTATGATGCGAACAGTGATTCACTATCTTCCGATGGTTATAAAGGTGAATTTTTAATCGACACACCCTCAGATAGTAAATTCTCTTTCGCATCTGTTAATGGTTTCTTAGTTGTAGCTACCTCTGAAGAAGACCTTACAATTATTGAATACCGGGATGAGGGTTTCTATTCTTCATCGGAAAGACTTTTAATCAGAGATTTATTCGGGGTTGAGGATGTTTATACTACGGACCTTGTAGCTACAATTCCTGCAGGGGCTCTTGAACAACCTATTGTTTTTAATAGAAGCACTCAATCCATTACTTGTGCAGATTCTAATTTCGATTCCTTCACTGTTCTTTCTACTGGTGACTATGTAATTTTCAAAGGAACTAAGTCTAATAACAAGACTTTCCTTGTAAATAGTTATGACAGTGGCTCTAACACTTTATATGTACAAAGTGGTGTTATTGATGAAGTAGATAAGCAGGGTGTTTATAATGAAGAATATATCGTTTATGTAGATCAGTATGATGCTCAAGTAGAAGAAGTTAGGACCCGTGATGTAACATATAATGAAGCTGCTAAAGTTTCTGTAAGCATCTATGGATCATCTAACACAACGAGAGATTTATTAGACGATGAATACCTAAATTATCGTCCCGCAGGTATTACAAATACACATACGTACAACCTATCTAATCAGTCTTGGGCGATTCCAAGAAGAACAGAGACATCCTCTTTAACCGATCCTATTACAGATTACTACACTGTAAAAAGTAAGTTCCCATCTAACACTGATATGATTTGGAATGGGCTTTCCTATGAAGCAGGGAACTCTGCTGCGTCGATTAATACCTCTCCTAAAGAAACATTCTTTCCACGATTAATAGATGAACGTAGTGATGGTATCGCAGCCGCTGCAAAAGGGTTCTTTATTATTGACGCACTTAGACGTGGGGAATCTAGGTTAGCAGCCTTTGGTGAAAATAAGAATAACTATCCACAAATTAATTCTTCTGTAACCTCTCTACCATCTGATATTACACCGGGTGGCCCTTCTATTATCACTGAGTACGCCGGTAGAGTTTTTTATTCAGGTTTTTCGGAAGAAGTTTTGGATGGTGATAATAGAAGCCCAACACTTTCAAGTTATATCCTTTTTTCTAAGTTGGTGACAATCACTTCAGATATTTTTAAATGTTTCCAAGAAGGTGATCCCACTTCAAGAGAGTCTAGCGATATTATTGATACTGATGGCGGGTTTATTCGTATTTCCGGTATTAAGAAAGTATTGGCAATGGAAACCTTAGATGATGCTCTGTTTATTATTGCTGATAATGGCGTGTGGATGGTTAAAGGTGGTAGTGATGACGGGTTTAAAGCAACAAATTATTTAACTAAGCGCCTTTCTAGATATGGTGCAACGAGTGGGGATAGCGTTGTAATTGATGGGTCAAGCCTGTATTATTGGGCTGATGACGGTATATATGTAATTACTAAAGATCAATACGGGGATTGGGTAGTTAAGAGCTTAACAGACGAATCAATTAAATCTTTCTACGATAATATCTCCCCTGAATCTAAGGTTTCTTGTAAAGGTATTTATGACCCTTTCGAGAGAAAGATTACATGGCTATTCCAATTTACTTCGGATATAGACAACCCTGTTGATGTAAGAGAGCTTGTTTTTGATATACGTTTAGGGGCTTTTTATCCTATTCGTGTGTTCCCTTTGGATACTAATTCACCCATTATTGTGGGATTGGTTAAAACAGGTGCATTCACATCTAACACAACTCAAGAATTTGTCTATTCAGATTCTGAACCTATTTTAGTTGGGTCGGATGCTGTTTATATCAACCAGCTTATAAGTGATAATAAGCTAAAATCTGTAAAATACATCACCCTAAAAAGATTGGATAGTGGGGATATTTATTATTCATTCTCCTTGTATACCAATACTTCTTTCAAGGATTGGGAAAAAGTTGATGGGGTAGGTAAAGATGCATACGCTTATATAGTTACAGGGGCTACTACTGGTGGGGATTCTTCTATACACAAGCAAGTGCCTTATCTTGTTATGCATTTTGAACGTACAGAGACAGGTTTTGAGCTTGTTAATGGGGAGGTTACACCAGAGAATCAATCGGCTTGTTTAGTAAGTTCTATGTGGGATTGGTCTAATACTTCTAATTCTAACAAATGGAGCCCCTCTTTCCAAGCTTATAGGTATAGACGGGGATATATTCCAGAAGGTTTAGCTGATCCGTATGATACAGGATTTGAACTTATCACTACAAGAAATAAGATTCGTGGGCGTGGCAGAGCTTTCTCTTTTAGAATGGAGACACAGCCCGAGAAAGATTGTCGTATATTAGGATGGAGTTTATCAGTTAATGGGAACCGTGTCACATAAAATTGTTGAAGTCAGTGTTAAAACTATTCAAGATTTTAATAAAGGTCTTTTAGAAAAACATTGGGAAGAGCTTGCCAGTAACAAAGAGCTTATTAAGTTGAACCCCGATTGGGATAAATATTACACGTTTGAGAAACTAGGTGTAATCAAGTCTTTGGCAGTGTTTGTTGAGGACAAAATGGTGGGATATTCCTGTGTTATACTTCAACCACATCTACACTATTCCGATGATTTATATGCTTTTGTTGATGTAGTTTATGTAGACCCTGAATATCGTATGTCTGGTGTTGGTTTAAAATTATTAAATGCGATAGAGAATCAGGCTAAAGAAGCTGGTGCATCCATCATTATACATCATGTTAAAACAAACCATATGACTTTAGGGAATATATTAGAGACACTTGGATATAAACAGTTTGAAATAAATTATTCAAAAAAATTAAAGGAATGATATGGGTCTGGTAGCCTCCGTAAGCAGTTTGGTTTTGGGCGGTGTTTCCACTATTCAACAGCAAAAACAGCAAAAAAAGGCTCAGCGAGCTCAAGAAGCAAGCCGGGAGGAGCAACGTAAAGCTCAAGCGGAGGCTAAAGCTTCGGAGGCTGAACGAGCCGCAAGAGAGAGAAGGCAACAGGTACGGGAAGAACGTATAAAACGTGCTCAGATTATTCAAGCAAGTTTTAATTCTAGGGTATCTGGCAGCTCTGGTGAACTTGGCGGAGCTAGTAACTTAGCGTCACAACTTTCTTCTAATTTAGGTTTTAATTCTTCCCAAATTAGGCACGGAGAAAACATTTCTGTGTTTAATAATAATGCTAGTATTTTTGACCAACAAGCTGCTAATGCTATTAGTCGAGCAAACACTTTTGGGGCAATTGCGGGGTTAAGTTACAGTATTTTTAATGCATCAGGGGGTTTCAATCAATTGTTCCCTAGTGTACAAGCTCCTGCACCTGTTTCGAGCTTGCCTATTACTCCAGTAGGGAAATAATGAATATTCTTGAACAACTTTCTAATCAGCAAGAAGTAAATTTAGATAATATGTACGGAAGTGAAAAACCTTCTACAGTTATCCCTAAATCTACTATAGAGAATAAAGCTGCCAAAGCTGCCCTCCTTTCTGACGACCCTTTAGGGACTTTCCAACAAATCTATAGTGAACTCTCAAGTGGAAATACAGAGGGGTATCAGCAAAAGCTAAATGATGTAGCATCTAAAAATGAAGGATTAGATAGGCAATCCGCTCTTTCTATTTTAGGTGATTATTCACTACCTCTTGAACAAAAGCAGCGAGCTATTGAGTTTTTAAGAACAAACAGAGGTGTTGATATTGGCCAACATCTCCAAGTAAAAGCGGCTTCTTCTGATATTTCTGGAGAGACTGTTGAAGAAGAAGCTGTGAGATATTACAATGGTGTTGATGTTTTCGGCCCCGTATATGATTATCGTAAACAACTTCAAGCTGAGAAAAATAAACACGGTGCTTCTTTAAATAGTGATTCATTAACTGCACTAGATAGCTTCCTTGAAATTATCCTCCCATTCGCTACTACTTCGGTGGGTGCAGATGAGATTTATAAAATTAGAGAAAGACTGACAGGGGATGGGGAGAAAGTTATTTCCACTATATTCCCCGGTGAGTCGATAGTAGCTGCGCGGGAAGCGCTTAGTAAGATGCCTGTGCAAGAAAGGGTAGCGGCAATCAAGAGTGTTTTTGAGATATTAAAAAATAATGATGGTATTCTGATTTCTGATGATAATGATTATCTTGAATACCTCTTAACAAGTTCTCTACTTGAAGATTATAGTAATTTCGATAGATTTTTAGATAATGCAGCAGGTATTCTTGACTTGATCGGTTTAGGGGGTTTAATTAAAAGCTCTTCTAAACTAATCCGTGGTGCTTCAACAGTGAAAGCAAATGCTCATCTCGGAAATACTGCTCTTGAGAGCCCTATTCGTCAGACAGAAATGGTTAACTCTGATGCAGCTAGGAACCAATTTGCCGCTGTTGTGGAATCAGAAAGTGATGATGTTTCTAGAGGATTAACAGGAACGTCAAGAGATGAGTTTATTTTTGAAGAAACAATGCCACAAGTAGATGCTGGAGAAGGTGTTGTAATTGCTAAAACCCCAAACATCCAAGAAAAAATCCTTGTAGACAAACGTGTTACTCAGGTTTTGTCCGATGAAGGCGGTATTTATGCCACTCCGAGGGAATTTAATTCTGCCAAAACAGCGCTTATCGGTAAACTGAAATCTACTACTGACTTAGTTATCAACGACTCTATGACCTCCTACCGCCGTGACGGTAAAACTCATGTATTCAGTGGTGTCTATGGAATGCGCGATGGCGGCTTCTTAAGCGCACAGGACGCTGTATCTCAGATGCGTTATGCCCTTAGAGATTTTGAAGTGAGTGATGATAGCATTAAAATCATGAAACGGAAAGGGAGTGTGTACGAAGAAGTTCCGTTTAAAGATGTTGAAAGTTTAGATGGTGATTATGTTATCAACTTTAGTGTAAAGAGAGATATAGATATTACTGATGTAACTGACATAGAAGCACAGTCAGTTAAACGTAATTTCTTTGATCGTATCCCTGCATTAGTTAGCACTAAACACGGAAGCTTTGCTAGGCATTTACTTGATGTTGAGAGTATGCTTTCGCCAACCATTACTAAATCAGCATCTACTCAGGTTGATAAAGCTGTACGTCTTGATAAAATCCTTCTAGAGCCTTTCTCTCAATTCTCTAAGAACTTTATGGGCATGGACAGTGTAAGGCGCCAGAAGATTATGGATTATCTGATGGAGGCTAATGATAATGGTATTGAATTCTCCATCACTGATCTAAAAGCTAGAGGTTTTGAAGATTCTGAAATTGTAAATTTGAAATTATGGAAACAAGGATGGGATAATGTCTACTATCTTGAGAATAGAGATTTAGGAAGAACATTAACTCACCAAGGTTTTAAAGTATTAGAAGATGTAGGAGGGACCAAGCTTTTCTTGAAACCTGTCGGGAAGGTTCATGATGCTGGTAATGTATTTGATCCTGTTACTAATACTGTACGTAAACTTACTAAAGAAGAGATTGACAAGCTTTATGAAGATGGCGGGACATTAGCACGTCTCCGTAATACTGAGAGCTTTGATGGAGAAGTTGTTAACTATGTAAAGGTTAATAACAGCCCCACAAGTTACTTACGAAGTATTAGCTCTCAAGATCAAATTCTTAACTACCGTCATGGATACTATCAACGTATCTATAAAGCTCCTGTATTCGTAGTGAAGAAATTTAAGGGGTACGAAAGAGCTATCGGGGTGGCACCTGACACTAAAACTGCTAAAATGTATCTTAGTAAGGAAGCAGCCAAAGAAGGAAAGAGTGTAGAAGAGTTCGGTTTCTATCGAGAAGATAGGAATGCCCTTAACATTGGCAGAGATGAATATTGGGAGTTAAACAGAGAGAGTGGCCGCATTGCACAGCGTAGACGTGGTGAGAAGCTTGCTGATAGTGGTGCGGAAGTTCAGATTGGTAAGACAGACTCTTTTGTATTAGACCCTGTAGAAAGCGCTATACGGGCCGCTAGAAGCATTTCCGGTCGTGCCATGACTAGGGAGAGCTTGGAGTATTCTAAAGCCCGTGTAATGCGTCAATATGGGCACCTAATGCCTTCCCGTAATGGTCAGAAGTATTGGCCTTCTTCTGCTGATGAGATTGGGAGAGAAGCTAAGTATCGCAAAGAAGCAGCAGATGCACGTTCAGCTTGGTCGCATCTCACCTATCTTGAAAATGGTTATATCAATAGTATTGACGAAGGTTTCAAAGCTGTAATGAATGGTATGGCTGGTATTCTGGGAGAGATGGGTGCTTATGCTAGGCTTGAGCGTGGGGCTAGAATGTTAGCCGAAAGCTCTCCTACTCAGATGGCTAAGAGTTTAGCTTTTAATGCATATCTAGCTTTAAACCCTCTTCGGCAGCTTATTGTTCAGAGCCATCAAGCTGTTAGAAATATTGCTTATAATCCGAAAGCTGCTATTCAAAGTTCTGGAGATTTGTCGGAATGGGCTGCTTGGGTTGCCTCTAATAAAACGATGAAAGAGACCCCTTTCATTAAGTTTGTGAGAGAAACAGGAATGCTTGATGCCGTTGACAGGCACAATCTTGTTAGAGGTAGCCTGTCGGATATGGCTGATTCAACAAATGCAGTCAAACGCTTAATTGGTAAGACAAAACGTGCAACGGTTGATGTTGCTCGTAAATTTGGTTTTGATGTCGGTGAACAGATGAACCTATTAAGCGCCTTAGCAACTGTACGTCGCAAATATATCAATCAAGGGGTTGATATTACAAAAAAAGAAGTACGTGATGCAGTAGCTGCCGAAGCCCGTTCCCTCACTTACAGCATGAACTTTGCAGGTGATATGCCTTATAATCAAAACTTCCTGAATATGGCTTTGCAATTTATGCAAGTTCCACATAAGGCTATTGCACAGGTTTTTAACAGAAACCTTACTAGGTGGGAGAGAGCTAGGCTTATTTCCTTCGATTTAGCCGTGTGGGGTGTCCCAACAATCGGTATTGCAGAATACCTCGGGGTAGACATTCTCCCAGATAATCCTGAGCTAAGGGAAGTAGTCCTATATGGGGCAGAGAGTTGGTTCTTGAATGCGGTAATTGTTAAAGGGTTAACAGGTACTAAAGGAAATATTGACTTTACAACATTAGCTCCTTATGAGATGACTGGATGGGGAGAGTTTATGGTGGATATGTGGACTGGGGGGCCAGCCTCTTTAATCGCCAATAACCCTTCTGGACAACTCTTGTTTGGAAACAATCCCAGACTTATTAAACCATTCAAGAGAATGGCGGAGTTCTTCACTTTTAAAGATGCTCCTGATTTACAGCCAGACAGTGTTCTTGACATCCTGAAAGAAACTGCTTTAATCTCCTCCGGTTTCTCTAATGCCTACAAGGCATCCTTAATCTTGAAATATGGTCAACAGTTTGATCGTAAGGGATACCAAATTGATGCGAAAGCGAATAATGTTGAGGCTTTAGCTCAATTGTTCGGGTTCCCTTCTAAAGATGTTTCTGCTTTATATCGAGCAGCTAGAGACTTTGCTATTAATGAACCCGGAACAGGGTCGAGTGGGTATGAGAAAGATATTAAGAAAGTTGTTGATAGAGCTTTCGAAATTTATTCGACTAAGTTAGATGACCCGGATAGAGTTGAAATGTCAATGGGTGTTGCGAATTCGTTATTTAGTGTTTTCAAAGATGATGTATGGGCCAAGAAAATAGTAGAACGTGAAGTATTAAAGAGACTGAAATATCCTAAGCCTACTGATAGAGTGATTGAGAACGCTATTAAGTACGCTGAAGTTACAGAAACAAGTCTTGGGGAAATTACTTCTAAAATCAAACAAGCAAATCTTCCAAAAGAAGAGGAGGACATGCTTATTGAGAAGATAACATATTTGAAAAATTTACAATATGGAGATGAGTGATGGTTGATTTCAACCAATCTCTTTCTGACCCTAGAGCAGAGGGCAGTGGTTCTACGGGACGGCTTGCCCCTGTTGCTCCTGCAAATAATTCAGCATCAATTGCTAAATTGGCTGGAGGGTTGATAGATAATTTCGCTGTAGCTCTAGGGAATTATAAGAAAGAGAAAAAAGAAGTTGTAGAAGATGCTATTGTAGGTGACTATGTAAGAAGTGTTTCTGCTATTAATAATGGCATTGCTTCGGGGGAGATTAAACCTTCTCAAGCTAGTACAAGATTAAGAGCCTTAAATAATCAGTATTATGCTGCACACCCAAATCTCATTAAGAGATTCGGGGAAGCTAACAACATCCTTGAGCAAGATACAGAAGTTGGGTTAGCCTTAGAGCAAGAGAAAGCCACAAGAGATGCTCTTAATACAGAAATAGGGGAGATGATTAAAGTAGGTGTAAATATCTTTCCTGGAATGCCTGAAGAAGATATTGAGGTTCAACGAAGAACTTTCCGCTATAATAATCAAGTTAAGGCTCAAGTTGAAGAACAGCGTAAAGCGCAATCTCACCAAATAGCTTTAAATACTGAAGATCGTGCAGCAACGAACTTCCAACAAAAACAAGATGCTATTGTGCTCCTAGGTCAGATGGGGAGCAAGAACGGGGATGCATTTTTATCGTACGGAAAGAGTGTTGCCGTTAACGCATTACAAACAGGTAATGTAGATGAAGCTGTCTTTAATATCAGAGCTTACGCTTCCAGACTTATAAACGAGGCGCGACAAGCTTCTTTAGGTAACAGCGAACTTGCTTCAGGATATGTGTCTTTATATGAAGGTATTAGTAACTCTCTTATTGAGTCTATTACTAAAAAACAATCCACTGAAGCATTAAGTAATAACTTGTCTTCATTTAAGAACCAGTTAGTTCTTATGGCAGGCCAATCGAACCCTGAAGTAGCAAGGATGATTGCTCTTTCCGAGATTACTAAAGGTAATTATATCGGCCAAATGATTGATAGCACAAGAATTGCTCAGCTAATCTCTTTCACTAAAGATGGGAAAGGTAATATGGTGCTTGGGGGTGATCTTGATTTTCCCACAACCCAAACTGCTAAGAATGCTATTCGGGGTTTTAGTAAAAACACTAGTAATGAAAAACTTGCTAAAGAAACCGAAAATATTATTAGCACGCTTTTAAATTCAGCGGCAGCTTCTGAAATCTATGAAGCATCCCCTGCTGATTTTAAAGCTTTTACTGATTTCGTTGCATCTGATGAATTTTATCAAGCTATTCAACAAGGGCTTGTAGATCAAACTAAGATTGACAGGGCAATGATCGCTACTCAACGTATGTTTGAACAGCCTGTAATTAATAGCATTTCTGATAGATTGAATAGTACTTTTTCTTTCGGAAGTAGTTCAAATGAGAGAACCCCCATCCCTCTTGCAGATATGGTGGAGGTTTCTTATGGAGTTGGCGGTGTAGTCTTTAAAGTAAAACCTGATTTACCGTACATGAATCAGTTTACAAAACAGACATTCAATGAGATTACTAAAGGATTGGAAACTTCTCGTAAAGCCCTTAACACTCTTATTCGTATGGGGGCTCATGTTGATAATTCTAACGATTACAGGGGATATTTCGAAAAGAACAAACATATCTTACTACCGGGAATGTTTCAAGCGCCAACTGAAGATGGTTCCAAGCAACAAAAAAAAACTAGTTCAGTAGAGACTAGTTATTTTGATAAACTTGCTCAGGTGGAAAGTAGTGGTAATCCAGATGCCGAATCTCCCACTTCTTCGGCTGTTGGTTTATATCAGTTTACTGAAAGTACGTGGAAGAAAACTGTTGAAGATTTAGGGCTTGACTATTCTCTGGGGGATCGTAAAGACCCTGAGAAAAGCCGCGTTGTAATGGAAGAATTCACTGCACAGAATAGGGATATACTCTCTAGAAGATTGGGGAGAGAGCCTTCTGATACAGAGCTTTACATGGCACATTTCTTAGGGGCTTCTGGAGCGTCTAAATTCCTTTCAGCACCCCCTGATGCTAATGCAAAGGACTATGTTAGTAAGAGTGCTGCGAACTCTAATCAACCTGTATTCTATAATAGGGACGGAAGTCCACGCACTGTAGCTGAAGTGTTAGCTATGTTTAAAGATAAATTTGAAGGTGTTGATGGCTAATAAAGTTAAAAGGTTGAGACAATGATAATCCAAGACGCTATAAAGATAATCTTACCTATTCTTGTCCCTGTGGTTGGATTTAGTATTAATCAGTTTAATCAGATGAGTGTTATTGCTACAAAGATTGATACAATAGGTAAGGTGTTAGAGATTGAAGTGTCAGAGAGGAAAGAATCTACGAAAACTCTTAATGAAATTAGAGATAATGTAAACTTGAATACATATCGAATTGATAAATTGGAGAAGAAGGGTGGCCCGTAAAGGTGAATACAAGAAGGGTGCAAAGCCTGCTTCTATAGCTAAACGGAAATACAACCAATCTGCTGAACAGAAGAAGCGTAGGGCACAGAGGAATACAGCTAGACGCCGTATGGAAAAAGAGGGGAAAGTACGTAAAGGAGATGGGAAGGATGTTGACCATAAGAAGCATAAGGCTCGTGGTAAGCTGGATAACTCCCCTAGTAACTTACGTGTAATGGATAGATCAAAGAATCGTGCTAAGAATCTTGGTACTGGTGGAAGAAAGAAGAAGGGGAAGTAAATGGCAATTGAACAAAAAGGTCCGGGAGGCGTCTCTAATTCCTATGGCGTTAGAGATACAGTTGACCGAGAGAACTATAAAACGGATTCGCAATATCAAGATGTCTATGGTGGTGAAGGTGTTGCTGTCACTGCTAAAACAAATCCTGACACCGGGGAGACTGAAATAATTGGCCCGAACGGTCAGCCGATTAGTGTGGGAGGTGGTGCAGGTATTCAACCCGATGCTACCGGTACACTAGCTGGTCGTAGCTCTCATGATGGT
>Ga0116162_10000840_pt1 | contig 21179 bp, 16 predicted proteins | sample AD_UKC105_MetaG_FD_89875 | JGI IMG/M metagenome (GOLD analysis project Ga0116162, IMG submission 89875) | Active sludge microbial communities of municipal wastewater-treating anaerobic digesters from Hong Kong - AD_UKC105_MetaG | ecosystem: Engineered > Bioreactor > Anaerobic > Digestate...
AAAAGGCTTGATAGAATAATTTATGCTGTTATTTAATGTTTCTGTATTTTAAGTATCAGGTGCCGGGTTTCAGGTTCACACGGGGAGGAGGAAGATCCGGATAATTGAAATCAGCGATTTATGGTGAGGATTCATCTTTCACCTTCGAAAATCCTGCCATAGTATTATTACAATGAGTGATTACCTTTTTATATATGTATTTGAAATCTGGATTTTAATTCTCTTCAATAAAAGGAACGGCTATTCTGATGGAACATCACAGGGACATTAAAAACTTTAAATACAGGTTTATTTCTGCCACAGAGGGTATAAGTTATTTTGTACTCGTCCCCATAATTCCTCTTTATATATGGGTCAACCTCAACCTGACCAATGAGCAGATTATTCTTCTTCTCAAGTTTACGGGGATTGCTGTTGTTATTTCCGGTATAACAACAGTGCTTATGGACCTTACGGTTATATCTCCTGTCACAGGTTATTTTAATAAACTTATTGATAATGAAAAGATCAGTGATTCAGAGTATGCCCGCGCTCAGAAACGGTTTTTCGCACTACCCTATATTCACAGTATCGGATCATTTTTCAGATGGGTATTCGGGCTGAGCATGGCTATTGTCCCCTTCACCCTCACCACTGAACTGACTCAGACACAGATCGTAAATATCTGGCTTACCGCAGTAATGATTCCTCCATTGAATATGTTTCTCTTCTTTCTTCTGACGGAGGGGTTTATGCAGAATCTCCTGAGCAAAGGATATTTTACAGAAAATGTGGATGCAGATATATATCTTAAATTCAGTTTTCTTAAACGTATTCTCGCCGCGATATTTATAATAGCACTTATCCCTGCAATAGCAATTGTCGGGACCTTTATGACTTTCATCGAAGGTATTGACAGCTCCTACTCGTTCCAGATGGGCAAAATCATCGGGGTCATTGTGTTCTGCGTAATTGTTGCGCTCACTGTCGCGGTTGCCCTGGCCAGGACTATTAAGGATAAAATCAGTATAATAAGCGGTTCACTTAAAAGGGTCGGCGAAGGGGACCTCTCTGCGGATGAACAGGTCCTTGCGGTAATGGATGATCTGACACTGATCAACCAGAATGTAAATCTTATGAAGACCAGTATAACCGGCATTATCACAGATATCAGCAGCATCTCGACCTCTCTGGACAAATCCACGAATGAGATTTCTGCAATTACAGAATCCTTTACGTCTGATACCCAGAACCAGGCAGCCACAGTAGAGGAAGTCACCGCCACCATTGAGGAGATATCGGCCAGTATGGAAAACATCTCGCAGGGGGCAAGGGAACAGCTCTCACGTCTTCAGTCCCTTATGTCAAGAATCGATGAACTTTCATCAGCGATTACCGGTATGGAAAAACAGATTACAGAAGCGAGTTCTCTTACGGAGGGGATAACATCTGATGCCAATGAAGGGGAGAAGTCCCTTGCGGAGATGAACGGCATCATGGGCCGCATCAGTGAAAGCTCACAGAAAATGACAGGTATTATAGAAATCATCAATGATATATCTGACAGGATCAATCTCCTCTCCCTTAACGCAGCAATCGAAGCTGCACGGGCCGGTGACGCAGGGAGGGGTTTTGCCGTTGTTGCTGATGAGATATCAAAGCTTGCTGACAGCACTGCCTCCAGTGTCAAAGAAATAGGCGTCCTCATTCAGGGAAATGACACGGAGATTGAACGGGGGCTTGCAAGCGTGGACACCGTAGTATCCAGCATAAGCAGGATAACCGGAGGAGTTGAAACCATGAAGGGGATGGTGGAGCGTATATCGGAATGGATGAAAAAACAGGTAGAGACAAATATCGTTGTAATCGATGAAGCCCGGACTGTGCATGACAAATCAGAATCAATTGAGCTTGCCACTCTTGAGCAGAAGAATGCCATGAGCGAGGTTGTGATTTCGGTAAGCCGCATAAATGAACTTACCCAGTCAATAAGCGCCGGGTCGGAGGAGATCGCGGCCAACACCAGGGAGAATGCCAATATGGCAGATACCCTGAAGGAAAAGGTGAACCGGTTCAGGCTCAGTGATTATATGGCAGGTTCAATTAAAGAAGAAAAATGAAGGGAAGAGTAAAGACTGACAGCAGATATCCCATGAAATAATGCAAAAACATCTGCCATCAGTTGTGACCTTATTTTTATCTATTCAACAATCCGCCCTTTTTTATCAATAACAATCATCTTATTATCCAGGGTATAAACAACAGCTTTCCCTTTTTTAAAGGATGAGACTTTTGAAAACCGGGATTTTATTACCATCTCCCCTTTTTTATTGATGAAGCCCCATTTTCCTCCCTCAACTATTTCCCATTTATCATCACCGGTGGTCTTTACTCCGTATTCTGTACAGACCGCGGCAAGGCCTTCCGAAAAAGGCAGCGCGTGGTGATAACCGGCCCTGATAACTGCTTCCCCCTTCCTGTTCATAAAACCGAGAAGGTTATTATAGTCTTTATAACGGGCAAGGCCTTCCCTGAATTCATCAGGACTGTTACTTTCCACAAAGGCTGTAATCAACGGCCACCCGTAATAATTAATGTAGGTCCAGCTGTATCCGTCAGTGATCGCCGCGATTCCGGTGTCAAGATATTCTCTCGCGTCCTTCAGGCGTGCCCCAATAAGGATGTTCCCCCTGTAATCCCTGTAGCCATAGTATCCATTTTTTTTAAAAAGAACAGGCTTATGTTTTGTAAAATCAACACTCTCCCTGAGTATACTCCATTCATCATGGCTGTAAAAACCGTTTTCGGTCGGGCCTGAAGAGTGATGCAGGTTAACTACAATGAGATTCCCCTTTTTTATAATTTTTTCAACAGACTTATCTTTGAGTTTAAAGGGCTGTTCAATAGTTTTATTCAGCAAATAATCATAATTATGCTGGTCAGTTACATGCCCCCCTCCTACAAAATGGATCTTTTTCACCATGATCTTCAGGGTGCAGTAATCCCCGGATCCCTTTTTTTCCGGGGGTGAAACTATCTCAATTATCTCTGCATCCATATCGGTTGTTATCATAATAGATGCCCGGGTCTCTGTTATATGGAAAAGAGTAAGCACAATCAAAAGCCCTGTTATATACTTTTTCATTTTTTGTACTCCTTCATCTTTTCCTGTTTGATTGCATGATTATCTGATACGTTCTCACAAAATACCTGTTAAATAAAAAAAATATGACCGTTATAGAAAAATTCAGGCTACGCCGCGCCAGGGATTGAAGTGTTACCCCGCAGCAGGCGGTATTAAAGAAGAATATTCATGACTGATAAATTTTTTATAGAAACCGGGAGTTGTTATGACCATTACTACCCGCCTGCGAGGAGTTTAAACGTAAAGCCCGGCCGCTGACAGGTGAGTAAAATATTACCGCTTAACAGGTTGTATCTGAACAGCAACGGATGAGCGGCACAGGTCAGCGGAAGCGGGGCGCCGTATAAACAGTTTTTTACCTTCCAAACAGTATATACCCTTCATAAATATAAAATAAAAGATAAACAGCCGATCTATACCGCCGGGCATTTTTTAAAAAAACCCTTGTCAATACAGCCCTGTGTAAATATCTGTCACCGACTTTAAATTTATAAGGATTTACGTTTTGAAATATACAAAATTAACAATAGCACTAATGTTAACTGCTATTTTCTTTGGTTACAACAAATGGTTATTTTCACTGGGAGTTTTTGAACTTTTTAATGACTCACAATATTCGGCAAACGGTCATGAAAAAGTTAAAAACTTTAATCCTGAAGAGGAGACCCTCTATCTTCCGGGACTGGAGGACAAGGAATTCTTTGAGGCGGTCAATGATTTCTCTATTCTTCATAAAAAGGGGGTGAGGGAATTTATCTACCTCTACCTTACCACAGGAAGGGAATACACGATCCGCTCTATTGAAAAGTCAGGTTATTACATCGGGACAATTAAAGAAATCATGAAAGAGAATCCCGACATTCCTGATGAGATTGCCCTGCTTCCACTCCTTGAAAGCGGTTTTGAACCTATGGCTGTTTCAAGAAGCAAAGCAGTGGGCCTGTGGCAATTCATGAAGGCCACATCATCCCACCTGGGGCTTAAAACTGATCCATGGGTGGATGAAAGAAGAAACGTGGAAAAATCCACAAGGGCAGCCATAAGGCACCTGCGTTACCTCAACAGGTCTCTGGGGAGCTGGGAACTGGCACTGGCCGCGTACAATGGCGGGGAAGGCCAGCTGAGAAGGGCAATTAAAAAAACGGGAACAAATGATATCTGGAAACTTATAAATTCAGGCGTGCTTTCAAAGGAGACAGAGGAATACGTTCCCAGGTTCGCCGCGCTTGTCCTGATATATAAAAATACCAGGCTTTTCCGTATAGAAAATGAACTTCAGATTAATAAAGCGCAGGCCGCTAAAGAAATACGCCTGGACAGGCAGAAGTCGTTAAAGGACATTTCACAGTACTATGCAGGAGGGGTTGAACTCCTGAAACATCTCAATCCTGAACTTAATACCGGTATTACACCTCCCCCGGGAGAAGGCTACATGCTGAAAGTTCCGGCAGAGCGTTTCCCCGCGCTCCTTGCAAAAATGATGGACTGAGGTTCAGATTTTCTTCAATTAAATCTTGACACCGCCGCCTCAGCAGTTAACCTGCTTTAAAAAATTCAAGGAGCATTTATAATGTTTCCCTTCCAGTTACCGGGCGGCGGTGAACTGCTCATTATAATAGTAATAATAGTTGTCCTTTTCGGAAGCAGCAAGGCTATGTCTGTGGCGAAAGATTTAGGAAAAGATGTCTACAGGCTGAAGAAGGATGTTGATGATCTGAAAGATGAAGTCAGGGACAGTGTTACAGATATAAAGAAAATAAACTGATTAATAAGCAGGGTCAACGGAATCAGCACAGCCCTGTTATTTCGAACACATGTGAGACAGATTCAGGAAGAGCCGGGAACAATAGCATTTTTACGAAGTAATTAGTAAATAATAAACCATATGTCATATCCGCGCAGGCGGATATCCACTTCTTTTATAAGATTTAGATTTCCGCAAGGGGACTACCAAAGGTCGCCCGCCTTCGCGGGAATGACAAAAAATGCACTATTTCAAATGTAATATGCTATAATTCCTACAGTAAAAAAATATTCCGGCCTGTAATATATATAAAAATAAAATCTCCGGATATTTCAATATTTCACCTGAAACAGAAATGGATTCGAAAGAACAGGCCGTTTTCCCGCAGAATTTTTACAACACGTATATTACAAAATCAGAGTTACCAGAGGAAAACAAAGTGGATTACTACCTGATAAAAGGAAGAAAAAAACTCAAGGGTGAAGTTAAAATTTCAGGGGCGAAAAACGCCGCGCTCCCGATAATTGTTGCAAGTCTCCTTGCTGACGGGGAAACGGTCCTCAGCAATGTCCCGGACCTCAAAGACATAAGGACAATAATAAAAGTAATTGAATACCTCGGTGCTGAAACAGAGTTCGACACTGATAAAAATATCCTGAAGATACGGGTTGACTCCATCAAAAACTCGGAAATGCCCTATGAGCTTGTAAAGACCATGCGCGCGTCATATTACGTCATGGGGCCGCTCCTGGCAAGGCTCGGGGAGGCTGACGTTTCCCTGCCGGGCGGGTGCGCAATCGGTGAAAGGCCGGTTGACATTCACCTCTCAGGCTTTGAGTCCATGGGTGCGGAGATCAAACTTGAACATGGTTACATTAAGGCCAGGGCGAAAAAAAAGATGAAACCCGCAACTTTTACAATGAGGCAGGTTTCCGTGGGAGCCACGGCCAACCTTATGATGGGCGCTGTGCTCACAAAGGGTACAACCGTGCTGGAGAACTGCGCCATGGAGCCTGACGTGGTGGACCTGGGAAATTTTCTGAATAAAATGGGTGCAAAGGTTACAGGCCTGGGCACCGAGAGAATCGAGATTGAGGGGGTCAGCAAACTATCCCCTGTTTCATATGCTGTAATGCCGGACAGGATTGAGGCAGGGACCTTTCTCCTGGCAGGGGCAATTACACGGGGCGATGTTACGATAACAGACTGCGTTCCTGAACATATCCAGTCCCTCATCGACACTCTCAGCGAATCGGGATTTAAACTCGAAGTGGACAACGACCGCATAAGAATCACAAACGGAAGGAACCTGAAAGGTTTTATGGTCAAAACCCTTCCGTACCCCGGTTTCCCCACGGACCTTCAGGCCCCCCTGATGTCCCTGGCCACAACTATACCGGGAATAAGTGTAATAATAGAGACAATTTTTGAAAACAGATATACCCATGTGGGCGAGCTGAGAAGGATGGGGGCTGACATTACCATTGAGGGGAATTCAGCAATCGTGAAGGGGACAAAAGACCTCAGTTCAGCGCCTATAATGATGTCAGACCTGCGCGCCGGTGCATCACTTGTCATAGCGGCACTTGCGGCAAAAGGCGCAACTGAGATCAGAAGAATTTACCACTCCGACAGGGGTTATGAAAAATTAAATGAAAAGTTATCCGCCCTTGGTGCCGATATTAAAAGGGTAAAAGGGGGAACTTTCTGATGCTGAGAGGGATTTACACCGGCGCGAGCGGAATGCTGGCGCAGAACTCCAGGATGGAAGCTATTGCCAACAACCTGGCAAATGTGGACAAAACAGCGTATAAAAAGGACATTGCGGTATTCAAGGCATTCCCTGATATGATTATCAGGAGAGTTAATGAAAGCGGCCTTGGAATTACGCCCGCAGGCTCTTATGACACTATGCCCTACGTCGGCAAGCTTGGTACAGGTGTTGAACTGAACGAGGTTTTCACCAACTTCAACCAGGGCTCGCTGCAGCGTACAGAAAACCATTTTGACCTTGCCCTTGAAGGGAGGGGGTTTTTCACAGTACTGACTGAGAGGGGTGAACGCTTCACCCGTGACGGCTCGTTCACAATCAACCAGGAAGGGATCCTCATGACCCATAACGGCAATCCTGTAATGGGCGAAAACGGGATAATCAGGGTACACCATAACAACTTCATAGTGAACGAGTTCGGAGAGATTGTTGTCAATGGTGATCTTTCAGCTGATGCGCGCGACGTTGTAAGTATGGCGAGCAACGACTGGGCCAACCCTGTAGTTATTGACAGGCTGAAAATTGTTGATTTTGAAAATATAAGGGAGATCAAGAAGGAGGGGGACTCCATGTACAGGGAGACCGAATATTCCGGCCCTCCTCTTCCTCCCGGAGAATTCAAGGTTGTGCAGGGATTTCTCGAAAAATCCAACGTTAACATTGTACGTGAAATGGTGGACATGATCGAGGTCCAGAGAAGTTACGAGGCGAACCAGAAAGCGGTCACCTCACACGACCAGACCCTGGGGAAACTGATAAACGAAGTTGCCAGGTAGCAGAAAGCCCCTTTTTAAAAGGGGCTTTTTTAATGCTCAGAGTTCCCTGTAACTATCAGGCCGGGTTGTGGCGAACCTGACATACTGATTCCCGGTAAGGGGCGTTTTCGGGATATCGATACGTACAAAGGTTTCACCCTCCTCCTCAAGCTTTATATCATCCCTGTATATTGAAAAATTCAGGTAACCCTTTTTAAATGTTGCGCCGAGATCAGTGGATTCACCTGCCCCGTAATATGTTATTACATGCCTGAGCGCATAGCTGTTTTTTGACAGCAGCATTTTCTGGGCAATTATTATTCTCCTGTCTGTCACCCTTACAATGCAGTTAAAGAAGAGAGCTGTACGGGGCGCGCCGCCCTGCTCTACCTTTACTCCCCTCTCCTCGTACAGGACTGTCTCGCCACCCGGCATCGGAAGTTTATCCAGGGTCGCCTTTCTGTAAAAGAGACTCATTATCAACAGAACCGCTATAAATATAAGTATAACAATCAGATTTACCGACATCAGATGACCTCCTTATAATGCAATGGCCGGCAGCATATTTTAACATTACTCTCTATTATGCAAAATGGCAAATACTGTTGCTTATTGCTCCAAATTTTTATATATTATAAAGAATCCAATTATAATCCTTGACGACTAATCCATATTAAAATAAATATAAAATTCAGATTGTGCACTTATATAGCATTAAAAATATAAAAAAACGAATTTTCCGGTGCAGGGAACAGCCGGATGAAACAGAAGCCGCATAAAAACTATACTATTCCGGAGAGGGATATATGATTAACAATCTTTACGATTTCTACAAAGAAAAATGTGAACTATATTCTGACAAAATACTCTTTGACAACAAAATCACCTACTCTGAAGGGTTCAGGCTTGCTGAACAGCGCGCTGTCTTTCTTCAGGCTGAGGGCTACAAAAAAGGTGATGTAATAGGCATTCTCGCAAAAAGCAACGCGGAATGGATAATTTCCTACATGGCTATAAACATGATCGGCGGGATTGTTCTCCCGCTGGATGTTAACCTCCCAGCCTCATCATACCCGGAAATGATCAAAAAAGTAAAAACAAAAGCTGTATTTATCTCTGACGAATTCAGGGGCGTGTTAAAAAGAATCAAGACATACCAGGTTTCACTTGATAAGTCGATGAATAAAAAGAAAAAGCTGAAAGTACCTAAAGTAGGCCCGGACGATATCGCCACATACCTCTTCACATCCGGGACCACGGGAAAGCCGAAAATCGTTATGCTTAACCACAGAAATATATTCCACACGGCTGAAAGTACAGCCGAGGTTTCCTACATGTCAGAAAATGATGTTATGCTCTGCATACTCCCTCTTTATCATGTTTACGCCCTGGATGCCTGTTTTGTCGGGCCATTCGCGAAAGGAGCATCTTTTGTGTACCAGACATCTCTCAAGGGACCCGATATTATGAAAAGCCTGGAGGAAAATCCCATTACAATATTCCCGGCAGCCCCGCTGCTCTGGGAGATGTTTATGGACGGTATATTGAAAAAAGTCAAGGGTGAGTCCGCGTTCAAATACAGGCTCTTTACATTCTTCCTTGAGTACGGGAACGTTATGAGGAGCATGGGACTGGGGTTCCTGGTGAATAAAATTTTCGACCCGATTCACGCTGTTTTTGGAAGAAGCCACAGGTTCTTCATAAGCGGTGGAGCGCCTCTAAAAGGCAAGTACAGGAAATACTACAAGAGCATGGGCTTCAACCTGGTTGAAGGTTACGGGCTCTCTGAAACAACGGGCCCCATAACCCTTCCTGACGTGAAACACAACATAATAGGTTCGGTGGGGCCTGCCACTCCGGGGAACGAGGCAAAGATCAAAAACATCAACGAGGACGGTATCGGAGAGGTCTGGTTCAGGGGCAACTCTGTGATGCCGGGATACTTCGATAACAAAGAAGCCAACAAAGAGGTCTTTGATGATGAAGGATTTTTCAACACAGGCGACCTGGGGTGCATGGATAAAAAAGGGAACATTTTTCTCACCGGAAGGGTAAAGAATGTAATTGTCCTCTCTTCAGGGAAAAACGTTTATCCCGAGGAGCTGGAATCCTATTACAAAAAATCGGAGGAGATCGAGGAGATCGCGGTCTTCGGACTTGAAAAAGAGGGTGAAGAACAGGTTTATGCCGTAATCGTACCTAAAGACAAAACAGAGAAGAGCTTCGAAAAAATTAAAAGTGAACTGAACAGTCTTAACAAGGGTCTCCCCTCATATAAAACAGTAACGGATTTCGCAATCTCATTTGACAAACTGCCTGTTAACTCCGCGAGAAAAGTGGTATACAGGACAGTAATAGACCTGCTGAAACAGGGCGTCTACATGGAGAATGAAAATGACAACACTGTTCTCCGTGATGTCCTTACAGGGACCACCCCTGCTGAAACAGAAATAATAGAGACCCTTAGAAAAAAACTCAGGGCAAAGACCATTTACGCGAAACAGACCTTCGCTGACTTTAAAATTGACTCACTTGGGCTGGTGGACCTTACAGTCAATCTTGAGGAGTCACTGAGCATATCCGTGGATATTGAAAAGCTGAAAAGCCTGCAGACAATGGATGAAATCGTGGCATACCTTGTAACTCTTGAAAAAAGTTCAGGAAGCAGCATAAGGGAAAAACTTTTTGAAAGTGAAATTACTGAAAAGCCGCTCCTTTTTTTCAACCCCGTGCTCTATCTATGGATGGGCCTCATAAAACTCTGCTGCAGGTTTTTATGGAAGGTGAAAGTCATCAATCCGGAAAAACTTGATATCAATAACAATATCATACTGGCGAACCACTCCTCCTACTTTGATATACCCTGGCTTATAAGCGCCATGAAGATTAATGATATAAAAAACAGTTACGCAATAGGAAAACAGGAGGTTTCAGTTATAAAATACATTTTCCACGGAATGCCTGTTATCTGGGTCGATTATGATAAAAACACAAACGAGGTATTCAAAAAGAGCGCGGATCTTCTACGCCAGAACAAATCTATCATGATATTTCCGGAAGGGATAAGATCTGATTCAGGTGAAATGCAGGAGTTCAAACTCGGTTCCGCCTATCTGGCGAAGAACATCAACCGCGAGATAATACCGATCACAATAAACGGCACATACGATATATGGCCTCCATCTAAAAGGTTCCCTGAGATCTTCACGAAGAAGAGAGGATCTGTTGTTGTTCATGACAAGATCAATCCAGCTGATTACAAGACCATAGAGAGCCTCATGGCTAAGGTCAGGAGCGTAATTGAGGATGGCCTTGACCCGGAGCTCAACAAAAAATAATTAATTGTTGCCCCATCTCACCATTTTATTATTTTTGTTCAACAGCATGACCGGTCATTACAATATTTCCCAGTAATGACCGGTTGCGGCATTAATCGGGATTCCTGAAAATTCAATTCCCGCATTATTGAAAAAATCGCAGTTAAATATAAAACATTCAATACCTGTCTATGAATGAGGAACAAGAATGAACTCTCTTTACGATTTCTACACAATTACATGTGAAAAATACAGTGATAACCTCCTTTTTTCAAATGGGATGACCTACTCAGAAGGTTACACCCTTATTGAGCAGAGAGGCGCCTTTATACAGAAAAGCGGTTATAAAAAGGGTGACGTAATAGCACTCCTCTCCCCGAACTCTGTTGAGATGTGCATTACATTCATGGCCATCACAGCTTCAGGAGCGATTGTGCTCCCCCTTGACCCCAACCTGGACAGAAAACTCTATCCTGAAATGATTAAGAAGGCGGGAGCACAGGCGGTGTTCACCACGCCTGAATTTAAAAAAATATTTAAAGGGACAACGGTACTCGACCTTGACCTCTCTAAAAACATGGAAACCGGAACATCCCTGAAAAAACCGAAAAACGGGGTGGACGATATTTCATCACTCTTCTTCACATCAGGCACAACAGGTGAGCCGAAGATTGTGCAGCTGACCCAGGGAAACCTTTTTAAAACTGCTCTTGCCAATGCCGAATTCTGCCGCACATCACCTGATGACATGATACTGTCACTGCTGCCCCTTTTTCATGCCTACGGCCTCATAGCCGCTTTTCTCGGCCCAATGGCACACGGAAGTTCAATATGCATACAGCCCTCACTCAAGGGGCCTGACATCCTTACAAGCCTTGCGGAAAACCCCATTACCTTCTTCCCCGCGGTACCTCTTCTCTGGGAACTGATAATGGACGGTATTATTAATAAAGTCAGGCTTGAGTCGAAGATGAAGTTCAGGGTTTTCATGTTCTTTCTGAAATACGGGTTATACTTTCGAAAGACGGGGCTCGGAGCAATACCGGCTAAAATCTTCGCACCAATTCACGCGGCTTTCGGGCCTGGCATAAGGATAATGGTTAGCGGAGGAGCGCCGCTGAAAGAGGTCTACGCGAAATACTACAGGAGCATGGGGCTGCCGCTCATCCAGGGTTACGGCCTCTCTGAAACTACCGGCCCTATAACCGTGGGGGATTATACCAATATCAGAATAGGCACAATAGGGGGAGTACTCCCGGGTAACGAGGCAAAACTTCATAAACCGGACAGTGAAGGTATCGGTGAACTCTGTTTCAGGGGTATAGGTGTTACACCCGGCTACTTTAAGAATAAAAAACTGAACAGTGAAGTCTTTGATGAGGAGGGATTCTTTCACACAGGCGATTTGGGTCGAATTGATAAAAAGGGGAACATCTATATTACCGGCAGGATAAAAAATGTGATTGTACTCCCATCGGGAAAAAATGTTTACCCTGAAGAACTGGAGGCCTTCTATAAACAGTCACAGGCAATTCAGGAAATCGCTGTATTCGGCCTGAACGACGGAGGTGTGGAAAAGGTCTTTGCAGTCATTGTCCCTGTTCAGAAAAACGACAACTCCTACGCCCTTATAAGGGATGAGCTGAACAGGCTGAACAGGGGGCTCGCTACATATAAGATGGCAACAGGATTTGCCGTCTCCTTTGACCCGCTGCCGATAAACAGCACAAGAAAGGTACTTTACGATAAAGTAAGGGAGAACCTGAACCGGGGACTCTACATGAGGGATGAGGATGACGAGGCTGTACTGACAAACGAACTGCGCGCCCAGTCGCCGGCTGAGGAATATATTATAAATGTTTTAAAGGAGAGGTTCAGAAAGAAGAACCTTTTCGCCAGGGAGACATTCACGGACCTGGGGATAGATTCACTTGGGCTCGTAGACCTCATTGTTTACCTGGAGGAAAAACTCCGTGTAACAATAGACATCGCGCGCATGAAGCAGATCCAGACAATGGATGAACTGCTGAACTACCTCCTCTCCCTTGAGGAGAATGAAGGTGAGGGGGTAAACAAAAGGCTCTTTGAGAGTGAAATTCAGCAGAAGCCGCTCCCGGTTTTCAACCCGTTCTATCACCTGATGATCATGATCTTCTCTGTGGTAAGCAGGTTTTTCTGGCGCCTTGAAGTGATAAACAGGGAAAAACTCAGGTATGACAATGTTATAATTTCGGCAAACCATACATCATATCTTGACATGGTATGGCTTGCAGTCATCACCCCTTTCAGGAAGAGAAAGACAGTTTACGTAGCAGGGAGCGGCGACCTGAAAATGCTGAGATACGGGTTCCCCTTTCTTCCTGTAATATGGGTAGACCAGAACAACACGCTGGATGTCATCAAAAAGAGCGCCGACATTCTCCGTCTCGGTTACAACCTGATAATTTTCCCGGAGGGGGGAAGATCGGCTGACGGTAAAATGATGGAATTCCGCACAGGAGCGGCGTTTCTCGCCATGAACCTGAATAAAAAAATTATACCCCTTACCATAAACGGCGCGTATGACATATGGTCAAGGCACACCCTGCTTCCAAGGTTCAGCAGAAAACTAAAAGGGAACATTATTGCCGGGAAGGAGTTGAATCCCGGGGACTATAAAAGTGTTGATTCATTAACTGAAACATTAAAGGAAAAGATTGCCGGGAACTTCGAGGATCTTAACAATACAGGATGGTTCATGTAATGGAGAAAAAAATTAATACCGTATATATTTCAGGCCTTGGCGCTGTGGGCTGTGTATATGCCTCGCTGATTCACGATACAAAAAGCGCCTCACTCTCGGTTATAGCTGACAGTGACCGGATTAAAAGGTACAGTGATAACGGAATCACAATAAACGGCGGGAAATACAGTTTTAATTACGTCGCACCTGACAACAGGGGAAACGGACCCGCGGACCTTATACTGATTGCTGTAAAGCAGCACAACCTGGCGGAATCAATTGATGCAATAAAAAACTTTGTCGGTAATGATACTATTATTCTATCTCTCCTTAACGGGATCACAAGCGAGGATATTATCGGCGAAGTTTACGGCAGGGAAAAGATACTCCATTCATTTGTTGTGGCAACGGATGCTGTCCGGGAAGGGACAGTGGTGAAGTTCAGCAATTCAGGGAGGATCGTTTTCGGTTCGGAAAAGGGCTCAAAGGAGAACAGTAAAGTTGAGGCTGTCAAGGAACTCTTCGACAGATCGGGGATTTCATACGTTGTTCCGGATGATATTACCCGTGAACAGTGGTGGAAATTCATGATGAACGTGGGGATCAACCAGGTTTCGGCAATACTCAGGGCGCCATACGGCGTTTTCCATGATACCGTTGAGGCCCAGGAACTCCTCCGCATGGCATCCATGGAGGTTCTGGCAATCGCTGAAAAAAAAGGGATACAGCTTACAGATAATGACATCAAAGAACATCTTGAAGTATTCCGCAAACTTTCACCGGCAGGGAAGACATCGATGTTCCAGGACGTTGAGGCGGGGCGCAAAACCGAAGTGGAGATATTCTCAGGCGCTGTAATTGATCTGGGTAAACAATACGGTATACCCACACCTGTAAATGATATACTCTTCAGGATGATACGCACAATTGAACAGATGAATTCAATGTGACAGGTGCCCTGCCGGTTTTTGCCGCACCGGATTCAGTTAAAGCTTAATACTCTCCGCGAATTCAATCCGCCTTTTAATCGAAGGGTGACTGTAAAGAAAAAATTCCACAGCCGGATGCGGTTCTTTATCCGCAAGGTTTATTTCGGCGAGTTTGTTCATGGCTGAAACGAAGGATTCCCTGTCAGATGTTTTTCTCACCGCATATTCATCAGCCTGGAACTCATACCTGCGTGAAATATAATTTGTCAGCGGCATCATAAGGAGACCGGATATTGACAGAAAGAGCATAAGCACCGGCAGCGCTGTTAACGCGTGTAGTTCGGTTATACCCATCGCATCTATAGTAACAGCATGCAGCCTGCCACAGACAAAGAGTGTTGCGAAAATTACAACAGTACTGAAAATCAGATTTTTGACAATATGCTTATGCATGTAATGCCCGGTTTCATGGGCAAAAACAACGGCAATCTCTGCAGGTGAAAAATCCTCTATCAGCGTATCACTGAGAATTATCCTCTTGGTCTTACCGAGGCCTGTGAACCCTGCGTTTGCCTTTTTGGTATCCTTGCTCATGTTAAATGAATATATACCCTTTATTGAAACTCCTGCGTCTGAAAGAACCTTTTCAATTCTCTCCTTAATCTCCCCGTCCTCAATCTCCTTGAACTTGTAAAAGAGAGGGAATATCAGCACAGGAGCGAGCCTTGCCAGGACCACTGAGACAAAAACTATAAATACCGAAAAATAGAGCCACCAGTTCTCGCCGGAACTCTTCAGAAAATAATAAAACACAAGGGCAACCGGAACTCCTATAACAGTACTTACCATAAGGGACTTTATCCTCTCCCATGCCCACCTGAAAACAGACTGGTTGGAAAGTTCAAACCTGTGCTCAATGATATAGCTGCCGTAAAAATCAAAAGGGAGCCCGAAGGCTGAGAAGAAAAGTCCGGCGTAAAGGGCAAAGAGAAGAAAATTAACATACAGGTTAGAGGTAACTGATGCCCATCCTGCAAAAAGATCCGCAAGGCCTGAAAAGGCCAGCACAACAAGCAGAACGATATCCAGAACAATATCGATTACGGTAAGCCTGGTCTTTATCCTGTTATAAATCTTCTCTCTACTCTCTTCCATGGATTTTCCTGTATAACAATTTTTTAAAAATTTATCTTTTCACAACTAGTACAGCTCTTTACGAAATAATTAGTCCGGAATAAACCATATGTCATATCCGCGCAGGCGGATATCCATTTCTCTTAAGATATTTAATTACAGATCTGTTCAAAAAAGACATGGATTCCGGTATTCCCCTTCGGGGAAACCGGAATGACATTATGCGGAAAATAATTACTCAATATAAACAATTATTTTAAAGCTTAATCAGCTCTCTTCCAAGAGTGAAAGCCTTGAGGTTCTGTTCAAGGAACTTTTCATTAACCAGATGCTTTATAGCATTCTCCCAGTCACCCAGTTCAAAGTCCAGGTATTTTGAAAGGCATCCAAGCATTACTATATTCAGCGCCTTCTTTGTCCCTGCCTCTTTCAGTGCCTCAGTTGTGTCCACAACTACAGTATTTGCGAAATTGCCTGTGAGCCATTCCTCTATATCTGCAGGATACTCCATGGCGCCAATTTCAACAGGCGCGGGATTAATCTGTTCCCTGTTAACTATAAGTACCGCGTCTTTTTTCAGGTAGTCAATCTTTCTCATGGATTCAAGGAGTTCAAGGCTTACAACGTAATCAGCTCCCCCTTTAGGGATGAGCGGAGAGAAAACCTCTTTGCCGAACCTTACATTACATTCAACACTCCCCCCTCTCTGGGCCATACCGTGGACCTCTGATTCCTTTACTTCAAGGCCGCGTTTTCGTGCAACCTCCATAAGGACTTTACTCGCAAGTATTACACCCTGGCCGCCTACTCCGGCAAAAATAACGTTCTTCATAATTTCCTCACTTCTTCAGTATACACTTTCTTTTAGTTATTATGACAGAGGGTTCCGGAGCGGCTATCTCCTCTTTTAAAACCTTCTCAAGTTCTTCCATGTTCTTCGGATCTATAACAACCGTCCTTTTCACTCCGCAGGCTTTAACCATCATTTCAAGGTCAAGTTCATAGGTCTCTTCACCCATAAGCGTTTTCCCTGTGGCGGGATTTTCCTGATGCCCCGTCATTGCCGTTACCCTGTTATCCATAATAATAACAGTACCTGTACCTTTATTATATACCATGTCTATAAGAGGGGTTATACCGGAATGAATGAAAGTGGAATCACCTATTACTGCCACTGAATTTCTGGACATTTCATCCCCGCGGGCCTTTTCAAAACCGAGATGCATTCCTATACTCGCCCCCATGCACCCCTGTGAATGCATTGAGGAATATGGAGGAAGAACTCCAAGGGTATAACACCCGATGTCCCCGTTAACGACAACATCCAGCTTCTTCAGTACGTTGAAAACAAACGCATGGGGGCACCCCTTGCAGAGTCCGGGAGGCCTTCCAGGGAGTGCTCCTGCGTATTCAGGAAGCGCCTTTTCAGGGTCTTTCCCGTTTAAGGCTTTATCAACAATTTCAGGAGTAAGCTCACCGCAACCGGGAACAACCTCTTTCCCTTTTACCTTAAATCCAAGTGATTTAACATAATCTTCTATAAATGAATCAAGTTCCTCTACAACATAAAGTTCCTCAACCTGTGAAGCAAATTCCTTTATCATCTCATCAGGGAGGGGCCATACCATCCCTATTTTCAGAACCGAATCATCCGGACATACTTCACGGACATACTGGTATGCCACGCCGTTTGTTATTATTCCGCGCTTTTTATTTCTCCACTCTATCCTGTTAAGACCGGAAGTGGTGGAATACTCCTTCAGTTTAAGGATCTGTTCCTCTACAAATACATGCCTCAGCCTTGCGTGCGCAGGTATCATAACGTATTTTTTCGGGTTTCGCACAAAATCCTTAAGAGGGACTTCAACTCTTTCGCCTATTTCAACAGGTTCCTGTGAATGGGCTATTCTTGTTGTAATCCTCACCATTACAGGCCTGTCATACTTTTCAGAAAGTTCAAAAGCGAGTTTTGTGAACTCCTTTGCTTCGGCCGGCCCTGATGGTTCAAGCATGGGGATTTTAGCCGCGCGTGCCATATGCCTGTTGTCCTGCTCGTTCTGCGAGCTCCACGCGCCCGGATCATCAGCATTTATTATAACCATCCCCCCGTTTACACCTGTATATGAAAAGGTAAAAAGAGGGTCAGCGGCCACATTAAGACCGACATGTTTCATTGCCGCGAGAGACCTTGCTCCGGCCACAGATGCTCCGGCAACCACTTCAAAAGCGACCTTCTCATTTGGTGACCACTGAGCCTTAATATCCCTGTAGTCACGGGCTATGGTTTCAAGAATTTCGGTACTGGGAGTACCGGGATAGGCGGCAGCCACATGGCACCCTGCTTCCCATGCGCCCCTGGCTATGGCCTCATTTCCAAGCATTAATTCTCTGCTCATTTATCCTCTCCAATAATGTCTATCTTTCTTAATATATTATAACCTTTTTCTTTAAGGGCATTCTTGGCCGATTCAATATCCTCAAACCTGAAAATCATTACAGCCTTGCCGTCCCTCTTTTCTGTAAAGGCATACATATATTCAATGTTAAGTTCCATCTGCGCAAATGCGTCCAGGGCATTAAAAAGCGAACCCGGTGTATCGTCAATTTCAAGGGCGAGCACATCTGTAGTTGAACATGTGATATTATTATCCTTCAGGGCCTTGTAGCCCCTGTCCGGTTCATTAACTATCATGCGGAGAATACCGAAGTCAGATGTCTCCGCTATTGTAAGTGTTATAATATTTATATTCTCATCGGCAAGCACCCTGAGAACTCTCTGGAGGTGCCCGGGTTTATTTGCCACGAAAGCTGAAAGCTGTGTAACGTTCATCAAAATCCTCCTAAATTATTTATTTCTTCTGTCTACGACCCTTACCGCCTTCCCTTCACTTCTAGGGATGGTCTGGGGCTCTACAAGAGTTACCTTGGCATTAATTCCGAGAACGCTTCTGAATTTATCGTTAATTTTCTTTGACAGAGTATTCATCACTTTAATTTCATCAGAGAATATCTTTTCATTGACCTCTACCATTACCTCAATATCATCCAGAGAACCCTGTCTGTCAACAATGATCTGATAATGCGGCTCGGTTCCCTCAATTTCCATAAGCACTGTTTCTACCTGGCTCGGGAATATATTGACTCCCCTGATAATCAGCATATCATCCGATCTTCCGGATACCTTATCCATCTTGACAAGTGTCCTGCCGCATTTGCAGCCGTCATGATAAAGCCTTGTTATATCCCTGGATCTGTACCTTATACCGGGAAAAGCCTCCTTTGTAAGCGAAGTATAAACGATCTCCCCTTCTTCACCCTCGGGAAGGACCTCCCCTGTTTCAGGATTAATAATCTCAACATAAAAATGGTCCTCGAAAACATGCAGTCCTGACTTCTCGGAACACTCGCAAGATACACCGGGGCCGATTACTTCGCTTAAACCGTATATATCATAGGCATCAATCTTGAGCCTCTTTTCAATCTCATTTCTCATGGCCTCGGTCCAGGGTTCAGCACCGAAAACACCTATTCTGAGTTTCGTGTCTTCAATTCTGTAATCAGGCATATTCTTCTCGATATAATCAGCTATATTCAGGGCGTATGAAGGTGTGCTGCAGAAAACAGTCGTACCGAAATCCTTGAAAAGCATAAGCTGACGCGGGGTATTTCCCCCTGAAACCGGAACAGTTATAGCTCCGAGTTTTTCAGAACCGTAATGAAGCCCCAGGCCTCCTGTAAAGAGCCCGTAACCGTATGCCACCTGAATTATATCATTTTCCGTGGCCCCGTATGCTGAAAGGCTTCTGGCCACAACTTCGGCAAACACCTCAACATCATTCTTTGTATACCCCACAACTGTTGCATTTCCAGTTGTTCCGGAAGAAGCGTGAACCCTGACAACCTTGTTGAGCGGAACAGCAAAAAGGCCGTAGGGGTAGTTGTCCCTCATATCCTGTTTTGTCAGAAAGGGAACTCTTCTCATATCATCAAGGGATTTCAGCTGATCCGGATGAAATCCCGCTTCGTCATATTTCTTTTTATAGAAAGGAACATTATCATAAGCGTGCCTCACTGACCACTTGAGACGCTCAAGCTGCAGCTCCTTCATCTTTTTTTCGGGCATGGTTTCAATATCTCTGCTGTACATCTCTGCTCCTTGAAAAATTAATATTATTATAGGGCAACGCGGAAGGTTGGCAGGCAATCTCCGTAACGTCATTCAATCTATCAATTTCAGTAATGGAGTATAATTAATCAAACTTTTTATTGATTTTGCCGGAATATTTTTAATTTACCTGTTTCTGACCATGCAGTCGGAAAAATACGCTGATAATATCACTATACAACCCGTAAATTTATCAATATATAACATCCTTTTTCCTGTTATGTTTCAGCAATACAAGGGCCGATATCACATTTTTGTATATAATCACCTGTTCAGTCAGTCGCTCTACTTAACAACATCCAATTTTATTATAGACATTCCGTTTCAGCATTTTACACATGTCATAAATATCCTTTTTGAGAGGTTTAGATAATGCCTTTATTTACTGTTGATAAAACAAAATGCAAAAAAGACAGGCTCTGCGTCATGGAATGCCCGATGCAGATAATAATGATGAAAAAAGATGCGGAGGTCCCTGAACCGGCACCTTTCGCTGACGCTATATGTATAAACTGCGGCCACTGCGTTGCAGTATGCCCCACAGGTGCACTCAGCCTCAAAACAATGAAAGCGGAAGACTGTGAGACCGTTGCTGAAAACTGGAACCCCGGGGCTGATGTTATTGAAAACTACTTCAAGGCGAGAAGGTCTATACGGAGATTCAGGAAAGATTCCGTGGAGAAAGAAACACTTGAAAGGCTAATGGATATAACTACATATGCCCCGTCAGGCCATAACTCACGCCCCGTGGAATGGATTATATACTCTGACAGGGAAAAGATTAAAGCCCTTGCGACCCATGTAATAGACTGGATGAATACCATGAAAGAAACTTCACCGGAAACAGCGAAGGCGATGCACTTTGACATGATCACAAAGGCATGGGAAGCCGGGGTTGACGTTGTCACCTACAACAGCCCTGTTATTATGATTGCACACGGGAAAAAGTCAAACCTTCAGACGGCATCGGGCTGCACAATTGCCCTTGCCCATCTTGAGCTTGCTGCTCCGTCACTGGGGCTGGGAACATGCTGGGCAGGTTTCTTCACCTGGTGCGCAATGGTATACGCCCCCCTCAGGGAGGCTTTAAATATTCCGGCAGGAAATGTGGTGCAGGGGACAATGCTGGCGGGCTACCCTCTGTTCAAATATTACCGTGTACCGAAACGTGATTCAGTAATTGAATGGAGATAGCTGTAAACGAATCTGTCATACAGTCAGGATCTTACATGCAATAATAAAAAAAGAGAAGGCATGACCTTCTCTTTTTTTATAAAATTTTCATCAAAATGAAAACTATTCGGGGACCTTCCCTACCTGTTTTTCATTGTCCCAGAAAGGCGAAATTTCAAGAAGGGTATCAACTACCTCAGGGATCTCATTCAGTGTGTAATCGATCTCATCCACGGTTGTGTACCTGCTCAGGCTGAACCTTATAGATCCGTGAATTTTCGAAAACGGGAGTTTCATGGCACGAAGCACGTGTGACGGTTCAAGAGAACCGCTTGAACATGCGGA
>Ga0116162_10000850_pt1 | contig 21050 bp, 19 predicted proteins | sample AD_UKC105_MetaG_FD_89875 | JGI IMG/M metagenome (GOLD analysis project Ga0116162, IMG submission 89875) | Active sludge microbial communities of municipal wastewater-treating anaerobic digesters from Hong Kong - AD_UKC105_MetaG | ecosystem: Engineered > Bioreactor > Anaerobic > Digestate...
ATGGTAAACTTCAGTATTTATTCCTTAACTTCTTTCATTTATTAATGCTCTATTACTTTTCATACTACAGCGGTTCACGATTGAATTAGTTCTTTTTTGTCATTGCGAGGAGCGATAGCGACGTGGCAATCTGTTCAGATCGTAATCATTTTATTGTAAAAAGTTACTATTTGCGTCATAAACAGATTGCTTCACTCTCTTACGGTCGTTCGCAATGACACGGTTTAAATAATTCGTAAACCGCTATAAAAAATATATTTAAAAATTATTACTGGTAAATTTAATACACTACAGTTAAATTTTATTGTTGAAAAAAATCAATAAATAATAAAATAATTTAATCGTATCATACGATATTCCTGTAAAAGAGACAAAAATCAAGAAACATTTATTAAGAAAATCATTAGTACCGGATATAAATTAAAGATGCCTGAAGTTAAAAGTGAAGAATTCTATCAGAACGAGATAATTACGGCTGTAAGTAATGAAAGTGATATTGTTTTTATCACTTATTCAGCTATTGAAAAAACTGAGGATAAGATAAAGTTTGCCATAGCAAAAATTCTCGAAAAATACGACAGGTTTGACCTGTTTACGCCGGTATATTCATGCGTTAAAGAGCTAATCTCCAACGCGACAAAGGCAACCGCAAAAAAAATACTGATTGATGATGGAATAATTAAAAATCCTGACGACCCGGTTGAAGTTGTAAAAAAAGTAAGAAGCATACTGAACGAAAAATCACTTCTTGAATACGGGATTAAAGCAAAACAGCATCACCTTTCCACAAGAATTTACCTTAAAGTTTACAAAAGGCATCTTTTTATTGAAGTAATAAACAATATTCCCCTGACCAAAAAGGAGATGGACAGAATAAACGACAGGATAAAAAAATCCTCCAAGTACGACAACATAGCTGAATTTTTTATGGAAAATCCGGATCCGGAAGCTGAAGGGATGGGGCTGGGGCTGTCAATGGTTGTTGTTCTTCTTAAAAACATAAACATTACAAGCAAAAACTTCGTGGTCAGCACAGACGGGACCACGAAAACCTACGCAAAAATACTTGTACCGATGAGTTAACCTCTATTCTATTTTTCTGGCTCTCCTGTTTTTTAACGGATAAACATTGTCTGTTGAATCAATTTCATTAAGCAGTTCAACACTGTCCGGTTCCGCATAACTCATGTAAGTATCAGTCTCCCTGACAGTCAGAAGCTCCCCTTTCCTCATCAGATCATTTGTTGACCGTGACCTGCTGTCCCTGTATATTACAAGGCGGCTGCCGCTTTTTATCCCGTCTATCAGCCCGAGATTGACGATTATACCTTTATCATCAACTTTAATAACACGTCCATTATACGGAATCATTTCAAAAAGCTTATCCGCGATATTCATGGATAATACTGTAAGATTTTCCTTCCCCTTCACGGATTCAGAAAACTCGCCGATTACAAACCCCCTCTCCATGTCCATTATCCTGCATGTGACATTCAGATAATCATCCACTTCTGTAATATCACCATATACTGCAAACCTGACTTCCCGGTTCTCATCTTCAAAAACCTTCTGAATTCTCTTGAAGCTCCTGAAGAGGTTCTCTCCGTTTATCTTCAGATATCCCGCTACCCTGTTTCTATCACCGGGGCCTGCAACTTTCATCCTCCCGTACTGCTGTAAAGCGAAGGTAACAGATCCGGCCACAATTCTCCCGGCATCAGGATGACTCGATATTTTGCCTCCCGTGTCAAAATTCATAACCAGAACAACCGGTACATCCCTGGGAATTTCACTATTGGAATACCCTTCACGGTAATAAAGCCTGTCCCTCCTCTTCATTACCGCGATATTAAGCATCTCCTGGTATTTAAATTCAGGATACTGCCTTAACAGGCTTTTCATTTCATCAATCATCAGAATGTTATAATCCAGGATAGAATAATAATCTATCAGCCTCTCCCTGACCTCCCGGTTCAGGGGATTCATAAGCATGGCCCTCCTTAAATAATAGATAACCCTGTTATGAAGGGCCTCCCTTCCCGCGGAGCGGGAAAGTTCTATATTCTCAGCAGAGAGCATCACACGGGCAGGATGCGCAGCCTTGTATTCATTGAGTATTAAAAAATCTTCAAGTTTACCTCTTAAAACTGCATCAGAGGGATATTTTGAATATATATCAAGCATGGTATCAAGGGCGCCCCCTCTGTCCCCCCCCAGTTCATGCGAAAGAGCAAGGGCATACATCGCGTTACGGTTTCTGTTTATCTTTATCGCCCGGTTTATATAGACTTCCGCTGAATCACTTTTCTGCCTGAACTCCGCATCAGCAGTATCACCGGACAGAGTTTTTTCAAAGAGAATGTCATAAAGCTCATAAATAGCCATGAGACCCATATCAAAATTCGCGTTATAGTTGTCAGGATTGATAGATAGAGCTTTCGCGTAAGACTCCTTTGCCTCAACCAGGGAGTCGCTGTTGTTTTCCACAATATAATTCTTGAAAAGCACGCGTCCGTATCTTGCGTATCCCACGGGAGACTGGCTGTTGCTGTCAATGGCCTTTTCAATATACTCCCGGGCCTCACCGAGTCTCCCCTCCTCCGCCTTTATGTCAGCCATAAGCAGAAGGGATTCAAAATGATAGGGATTGCTTTTAAATATATTTTCCAGTTTTCTCCGGGCCCATACTTTACGGTCCATCCTGTAATATACATAGGCAAGACCATAACGGGACTCAATTGCGGAACCGGATATGGCGAATGCCTTTTCAAAATAGGAGATCGCCTTGCTGAACCTTCCTGTTTCAGAAAAAACCATACCTATACCGTTAAGGGCGTCAACAGACCTGCTGTCCAGCTTCAATACTCTCAGATACATATCAAGGGCCTTATCATAGACCCCCATCTGATAATAGGTCTTCCCTGCTCCGAGAATGGAATCGCTGTACCCCGGATTCATCCTTATTGAGCCGAGAAAGCTGAACAGTGCCCTGTCGTATTCAGTCCTGCTGTAATAATTCCACCCCTCCTTATTAAGTGAAACCGCATTCTGCGCTTCAGATAAAAAATAGCCAGAGAAGAGGAATAAAGAAAGGATTACCGTAACATATACGGCTCTTTTAAAATTACTGTTAACCAAAACAGGGCCTCCGTAGATCATTTAGACCGGTACTGAATCACAGGGTATAGGAGTTTTCAGGCAAGTCAACAAATATTCAGAATTGTAAAATCTGTTTGACCGCTCAACGCGTTGTGTATAAAAGATTAAAAGAGTAATCAATTATTATGATAAAGCGCGTTACATCGGAAATTTATATAATAGGGGACGGTGACACCCATCCGCAGGATGCCGCGATATACCTGATTATTTCAGGAGGTGAAGGCGCGCTTATCGACACGGGGACAGGAAAAGGGCAAAAAAAAGTTACAGAAGGGATAAAAAAAGCCGGGATCGGGCTTACAGACATCAGGTATATATTTCTGACCCATTGTCACTACGATCATACAGGCGGCTCGGAAGAACTTAAAAAGATTACAGGCGCAGAAGTTATTGCCCATGAACTCGATGCCCGTTACCTTAAATCCGCTGATCCGGAAGTTACCGCAGCCTCCTGGTACGGAGCGAAACAGCCGGCAACAACAGTTGATACTGAAATCAAAGGAGACAGGGGCTCTTTCATGCTGGGGACCCTTGAAATATCCGTGATTCACACGCCCGGACACACTCCCGGTTCAATGGTTCTTACAGTCATCTCTGACGGGAAAACTGTACTTTTCGGGCAGGATGTACACGGCCCGCTTCATCCCTCCTTCAAGTCTGACAGGATAAAATATCTTGATTCTCTAAAACTCCTGTTGTCTCTTGATGCCGATATTTTATGTGAAGGCCATTACGGAGTAATCACCGGACAGAACAAAGTGCGGGAATTTATCCGTTCATTCATAAACTGACCGGGGACAATATTTGAAAGCCAGAGTAATAGTATCCGCAACTGAAAGGGAAACAAGCCCGTGGCTTGCGGCCCTCCTGTCTCTTCTTGTCACTGGCCTGGGGCAGGTTTACGCCGGCAAGCCTCTTGCGGGTATAATATTTCTTCTTCTGAGAACAATGTCGATCATAGCGTCGCCATTTTATTCCCTTAAATACCCAGGGGAATACATGGCGGAGGAGATACTCTGCTCCACCCTCGCCTGCCTGTTATTTTCAATAATATCACCAATGCATGCCTTTTGGGTCAGCAGAAAAAAAGCCGGCTTCCTTTCATGGTACAATTCCCGTTTTTATTATTCATTATATACACTGGCAGCCGTTACACTGACCCTGCTGTCTGTAATCATATTCTTTTCTTTTTTTAATCTGCAGAAGGTACAAAAGGAGACGCAACCGTTATTCAGGAAGGGGGACATCATTGCTGTCAGAAAAACTGACAGGGAGGGATACAGGCATGGCGATATCGTTATTGCTGACACCGGTTCCGGAGATGAACTTCTAAGGATAATAGGAACTCCAGGCGAGACCATCTCATATTCGAAGGGAAGATTTATCTCCGGCGGGTCAGAACTCCATCTCTCTATTTTCAGCGAGGAGGAACTCAGCTTATTTAATTTAACTGATTACGACGTCATTTCCGAGCAGAACGGCTCTGTCAGATATCCAGCCAGGGGGCGTTCCGCTGAGAATACCCCGTCTACACCGCTCATTTCAGGGGAATATTTTCTGGCCCCTGACTCAAGGGAATCCTCATCTCTATTTATAAAAGCAGATACCACAAAAATCCGGGGACGTGTCGACGGCATAATATTTTCCGGCTGGGAGGGCATCCTCCCCGGAAGAATCACCCTCCCCGCAGATAATTCTATTAACGGCATGTAACAGGGAAACAAAACCTCAAACCCGATATTTAAAAGTCCGGGATTCTATTTCTTCTTGACTTATCCATTCAGAGTTATATATTTAAAATGCTGGTTCATTTCCTTATAAACATATAAATCGGAGGCCTCTCATGATATTAATTACCGGGTCAAACTCCCTTCTCGGCCAGGCTGTAGTTGAAAAATTTGTACATAGCGGCGAAAAAGTCAGGTGCTACGACATGTATAAACCACGTACCATTCCTGAAGGGGTTGAATTCATTCAGGGTGATCTCTTTACTTTTAAAAAACTTCTGGCCGCGTGCAAGGGCGTCGACACTATAATCCACCTTATGGATAAAAGCCGTTCACAGAAAATCGGTCGCAGAAAGATGAAAAAAATCAACACAACCGGTGCTTTAAATATGATGATTGCCGCGAAACGATCAAAGATTAGCAGGTTCATACTTCTCTCGTCATACGGTGTATACGGCAAAACAGACTCCTTCCCCCTGAAAGAGGAGGACAGAAAAAAGCCCTACACCGCGTACGGAAAAGACAAACTTAAAGCGGAACAGATATGCACAGCATACGCAAAAAAAGCCAACATCAATCTGACTACAATCAGACCTTCAGTAATAGCAGGCCCTGACATAAAGAACTCCGCCATACTTATAACACTTTACATGGCAATGGGACTGGGGAATGACAATGTAATGTATATGTCAGGCGACGGGGACACCCACTTCCAGCTGATGGCACCGGAAGATGCTGCGGATGCGTTCTACAAAATATACAAGGCAGGCAACAAGGCCCATGGACAGATTTTCAATATAGGCTCCGATAATGTCCCGACACAGATGGAGCAGATTGTTAAGATAAAAGAAAAATGCAAACTTGATTTTGCGATTAAGCACGTTACCCCGTTAAAAGCGAAGTTCTACTCTTTCCTTTTTAAACCGTCAAACGTCAACTATTTCACAAGGGAGCACCTCCTCTTTATATTTCACAGTGTTTACCTTGACTGCCAGAAGGTTAAGACCATTACAGGGTGGCACCCGAAAAAAGACAACATCGAAATAATGACAGAGACTGTTGAATGGTATAAAAACAAGGTAGGCTGATTGAAACGAATTTAAAAATCAGAAAAAACTCCATCTTTCAATGGAGTTTTTTCTTCGTCTTGCCATCATAATACTCAATCCCGGCGAACTTTTCTCCCTCTTCTTTTTTGAAAAGCGAACCCGGAGATGTAAACAGGGTCTTAAGAAACTGCATTAATTTTATAAATAAAAGCTTGAACAGCATGCCGACGCTCCCTTCTCCCGGTTCAAAACTGAAGGTGAGCTGCGCGCGTTTCATATCCTCCGTGGTTATCTTCTGCTTTTTCATCGACATGTTTTTCATCAGTTTACGGGCTTCTTTCCTGTCCAGTTTGAGTTTCTTTTTGTCCTCATGGTATTTCCCCGCCCTGACAATAATCAGGAACAGTTCTGGATCTTTCATAAGTTCAGATTTCAGTTTTTCAATTCGTATTAAAAAAGCCTTCAATTCAACCTGGTTGGTCTTGCCGTATTCAAGGAGCATCTTGATATACTGGCCGAGAAAAAAGACCTGTTTATATAAACGCTCCTTTTCATCCCCGTTCAGGAACCTGGGATCGCTGCTCTCCAGTTTTTTAATCCAGTGGAAAAGATTTTCAAGGTTCTCATAGGAAACATCGTAAAGAGAATCCGTTCTCAGGTCCCCAACTTCTATATAATTCTTTGCGACCCTTTTCAGGTCCTTGAACATCCTGTTTGAATAATCAAGGATCAATCTGTATGCCCGCTTTTCGTAAGATGAAAGGGGTTTTTCAGCGAGTTCAGGATCATTTATTATATTTTTTACATCTTTAAGCTTTATGGAAGTGGGATCAAAATCAACCCCCTCCCCGGCAAAAGCTGATTTAATCTCATAAAAATCGGGCTCCGGCATATCATCCCCGAGCTTCAGGACATGGAGCTTGATATTCCCCAGTTTTGTTATCATATCATCCGGGTCTATCCTGCTGACACCATCAGTAACAACAAGTATCTCCGCGTTTGCCATGTCCTTTGTATAATTTATATCATCAACAGCCTGGTAAACCGCTTTCTGAAGATTGGTGCTCACCCCGCCGGTTGTGGAGAAGAGAACTTTCTCTATAAGGAAAGGGTAATCCTCTTTTTTCTCAATTCTGAAGAGGTCCCCTGTCTGGGTGTCGAATGTTCTGAAAAAAAGCCTTGCATTGGTTGTAAGTTTTCTTCTGAGAAATTCCGCCACTATGCACTTTGAGTAAAAGGCACGCATGTGCATGTCCATGGATCTCGAGGTATCAAGGAGTATATAGAAAATCTGTTCGAACCTGTTCGCGTCCCTTCCTGTTTCATTTACTATTGTTGTAACAGGCTTAAAATGGTCCGTTTCAGACTCATAATGTTTCTGGACCATCAGCGTCTTTGTAAAAAGTTTCGCTGTAAAGATGTCGTCGTCCTGGGCAAGTTCTCTGGGCAATGCCCTCCTCAGGTCGGTTATTGTATGGTAGGTTTCTATCTCCATTTTATCACTGAGCGGAACAAGATGCTCAATCCTGTTTACGGAAATACTCTTTTCCCTCTCGGGCACATACACAGTGTCGGTTTTGGATATTTCCTCAATAGCATTCATCGCGTCAGCGGAAGTTCTGTCAGTAAAAAGGTTCCGTGCTATCTCAAAGAGCACGAGAAATTGAGGAGGGAGGATAACCTGGATATTATCAAAAAGCCCCAGGGAATCCCAGTATTCAAAAAAATCCTCACCATTGAATTGAGAAGACATTGGAAGCCTCTTATACCAGGTCTCTATACTCTTTCAGGATTCCGTTCTTGAGTTCATTTACCTCTTCGACAGAGGAGTTCACCTCAAACACGCTTTTTTTAAGGGATTCAAGTGTAAAAGCCTCTTCCTCATCTTTTCTCTTCCCGGCAAAAACCATCTTCAGAAGATTTCTGAGGCTGTCCAGAACACTGCTCTTTTTGAGTATCTGCTCCTTTTTCTCGGGGTCATTCCTTATCTCTTCAAAAAGCTGCCTGATCCCTATAAGGAACTCGATCTGCGATATAGCCCCGTTGGCCTTAAAATGGTTCATTGTCTTCTGATATACATCAAGATATAAATCCTTCTCAGATTTATCAAGGTTCTTGACTGAAACATAACTGTTCAGAGTACAGAGTGCTGTATGCATATCGCGGAGGTCATCCATTGTCACTTCAAACCTGTTATTGATAATCGCTGAGGCACGGAGAAAATCACCGAGCTTGGCCTGTTTCCTCGGACTTATAAAAAACTTATGATCATTTTTCCGCATCTCACTGATATATTTTGTTACAAACACGTTTTTCATAAAATAGATAAATTCAGGCACAACAACCTTTATGTCCCTGTGATTATTAGTAATAATATCATGAAGGAAGAGTATCTGATTAAAGAAAATTTTCTTTTCAGGCTCAACAGGGCGCCCCCTGCTTGATGTATAAGTCTGGTCAATGAGAAGCTGGTTATAAACATTATTGTCTTCAGGTATAATCGCCTTGTACGTAAACCTGTCAAGTACAGCTTCAGTAACCTCGTTCATCCTCATATAGTTTGCAGTGGCTATAGCGGTATGCACAACCGCGTCAATCTGTTCTGAACCGTTGATGAATTTTCTTTCATTCAGTACAGAGAGGAGGGACCTGAGAACAACATCACTGGCATCAAAAAACTCATCCAGGAAAACAAGGTTCGCCTCGATTATCGATCCCTTAATGTTATGCCTTATCCTCCCCTTTCTGAACTCCTCTATATTATAAGGGCCGAAATAGTTGTCCGGAGTCTGGTCCTTGCTTGCCTGGGAGGAGAAAATCCTGGCACCCTCAAATATATTAAAGATGGAACTTGCCAGATAGGATTTCGCCATACCTGTCCGGCTGAGAAGAAGCATATGCTCACCTGTAAGGATAGCATATATGGCCTGCCTGATTATATCACTTCTGCCTATTACAGTTTCACCTATATTTTCCATATGCCAGTTAAGGTATTCAACTATAGTAGGTATATCATATTCCCCTTCCGGGATCATCTTCATCATCTGCGCCCCGGGGATCCCCTGGGCTCTTCTTATCGTCTCCTTTATTTCAGGAAACTCCGGAGTAACAGCTTCCGATTCACGGGCTGATTCCCCCAGGGCCTCATCAACAAGGTCCTTCTCCGGTCTTTCATCAAGGACTATTATTTTATAGCCGTCTTTTTCGAATATATTTTTAACATCTTCCCGATTGCTGATCATTCTCAGGAGCCTCCCCTCTACTTATTTTTCTGCGGTAAAACCACCCTGAATGAAGTCCCTATTCCCGGTTCTGTTTTGACCCCGATAGTCCCGCTCAGGTTGCTTATAATATTCAGAGCTATCATAAGACCAAGACCGGTACCCTTTTTCCCCTTTGTTGTAAAGAAAGGTTTAAATATTTTCTGCATGTTCTCTTCCGGAATTCCCATACCGTTGTCACTGATAGTAAGAACAGCGAAAGGCTCATTCTCTGTTTCAATAGATTCGACTGTAATTTCAATCTGACCGTCAGGTTCAATGGCATCCTCGGCATTTTCAAGAAACTGAACCAGCAGCTGCTGCAGCTGGTTAGGTGAAGCCAGTACCTCCGGGCTCTCATCCGGAAGATTCAGAACAACACTAATACCTTCATTTTTAAGCCTGTTGGTGAATACATCCACGGGATGGCCTGTAATTATCTTATTAAGCTCGCAAACCTCTTTATCTCTTTCATCGATAATTGAAAGGGCCAAAAGCTGTTCAGAGATAGTCTTGATCCTTTCGAGCTCCATTTTGAGCGAGTCAACGTACTCAACCGCCGGGCTGTGTTCCTCAACATTGGTATCAACAAAATTCAGGTCCATCACCATTTTATTTATGTGACCTTTCAACTCCGAGGCTACACCGGAAGCGAGCAGTCCCAGGGCGCTCATCTTTTCATTTCTGTTAGCCCTGTTTCTTGCCAGCACCTGTTCCGTAACATCTTCTATCATGATAAGGACCCTTTCAACATTTCCGGAACGGTTTAATATAGGATCAAAAGTAACATTAACCACAAGTTCTGTCAGGCCGGAAATGGGAATATACCTGACATCGCTTGCCTTTATTGTCTTTCTTGAAAGAAGCACCTCTTCGAATATCCTGGTAAAACCGGCTTCGATAAAACCTGAATATTTAATTATATTAACTCCGATTAGAGAGTTCTGCTCCCTGACCATTATTTTGCTTAAGATAGGATTTTCGTTTATTACAATACCTGATGAATCCACCATGAACATACCCACCGGAGCATTGTTTATGATATCCTCGTTAAGATCCCTCAGATTCTTCAGTTCTTCCGCCTGCCGTATCTGTTCCTGAACCTTATCTTCAAGAATTCTCGAGTTCTCCTTGAGTTTTTTCTGCATCTGGTACTGCTCTGTATAATTCCTCATAACCCCGATAAGGGCGACAATATCCCCGTCCTTTGTCTTAATCGGAGAAAAGTTTGTCATAAAATAGTAGGGTTTTCCGTTTTCATAAATCTTCAGCAACTCGTTTCTGAAAACCTGTCCCTGTTTGAGGACTGACTCAACAACGTAATTTCCTCTTTCAAGTTCAATCTCATGCAGATAATCAGTATAAAGCCTGCCCGGAGTCGCATCACGTGTGGACAGGGTCTCCCCCCACGCCTTGTTTGTGTACTGGATCCTCATATCTTTATTGATGACAAAAATTATATCATAAGCAGCTTCAACAATTGTTCTGAAATCAAGAAACTCATCACTGTCATCAATACTTATTTCATACTGCTGGCCTAATTTCTCTATTATATCAATAAGCTCTTCATGCGACATTTTTTCAAGGTTTTCAATTCCCATAGACAGCCCCGGTAGTTAATTATTTATAAACGAGCTAACTCTCTTTTGTTATTGAAGCATAAAACCAGAGTTCCACAACAGCATTCATTGCAAGAGCTACAAAAAAAGAAACAACAAACCATACCCTGCTGAACTCTATCAGATAGTAAACCCCGGCTATAAAAATTACAAATACAGCGAACTTAACAAAAAACCATTTGTATGTAACCTTGAGAAGTTTAATAGCATGAGAGCCGGCAGCTTTTCTGACCTGGAACAGCCAGATTGCGGAAAGAATTATACCCAGGATTGTACCTGAGAGATATCCCCTGAATTCAAGGTTTGTAAAGCTGATAAAAAACCAGATTGATACAGCAATATTAACCACTGCGGGTATAATATTAAATATTACCGCCATTCTATATTTTGTTTCCATAACACACACTCTTTTTTTTAAATTCAGTCAAGCTAGCATGTTTTTTCAGCAATGTCAAATAAAATAAAGAGTGATGATTAATGTTATTTGAATATACAAATGGCTTAAAAACATGCTTAACCGTTCCCTGACCGTTTAATAAAAAACAGAAAATATTCCGTCAGATAATTCCATGAACATGTTTTTCAGTCATGACACCCCTGGCCGCCGCAACCCTTAATACGTGAATACTTCCTGCCTTTTAATTTACCGTTTTTTATCTGACCCTTTTGCTGTGCAATTTTAGGGCCTGAAAAATGACAGTAAGCGCAATCAATCTTTTTACCATTTTTAAGCTCACCTTTATGCTTGCCCATTATGCCGGGATTTGAGAAAAGAACAGCTGATGACAGCATAAAAACCGCGAATATGACAATACACTTTTTCACTGTGGTCCCCCATATCTTTTATTAATTTCAGTATTCATTCCTTAAGTTATTTCAGGTTAAAATACCCTATTACCCCCGCCGCCTTCGGCGGCGGGGGTATATAATTTTTATTTTTTACACTAAAATATATATTCAGGAATTATTACTGTATATATATTATATATAATAAAAAAGAAGGCTTTTAACAAGCCTTCTTTTTTAGATTCAATTTATTTACGAATAATTCTATTTCAGTTTCTGTTCCAGTGTTTCACTCACTATCTTGACACTGGGCTTACCGTCCAGTTCAACAAAATTCATCTTACCTGAATCGGCGAGCTTTTTAAAGTAATTAACAGCTGCCATTGTACCCTTGTCAGCATCATAATATATATCATGGCGCTTGTTTATAGCTCCTTCGTCCTGGTCGTCAGCCCGCGTTGAAAGTTTCCCTCCGCATACACGGCAGACTACATCACCGTCCTTTTCAGCGGGCTTAATCTCATCAATGTAAATATTGTTTGGATGGTTATTGTTATTTTCACAGAGCCTTCTGCCCATAATTCTCTTTTTCGCAGTTTCACGGTCAAGAGATATCTCAATTATATAATCGAGCTTGATAGAAGCTTCATCAAGAGCTTTCTCAAGGGCAACTGCCTGTTCCGGATTTCTGGGGAATCCGTCAAGAAGCCATCCGTTTTTACAGTCATCACTCTTCAGCCTGTCGAGTATCATAGGGATTGTTATTTCATCAGGAACAAGATCCCCTTTATCAATATACTCCTTTGCTTTTTTTCCGAGCTCAGTGCCCCCTTTGATATTTTCTCTGAAAAGAACGCCTGACTCTACATGTGTAATATTAAACTTTTTCTGTACAACTGCTCCCTGTGTACCTTTGCCACTTCCGTTGGGACCGAAAATCAAAATATTCATTGAATCCTCCGGGATTATTTTTTTTGGATGCATTATCAAAGTCGCCTGTTATGTGTAAAGAAAGTTTTTTATACTATTTTAAACAGACAATGTTGAATTACTGCATAAAATACCGGTTCAGAACCGGAGATACGCTGAATCAAAACGCGGAGAAAATCATTCCCGGCCTGTATACTGCCACCTGGAAATAAAAAAAAGATAACTTATTGACATAAACCCGGAAAAATAGATCCATTACGGCTAAGAATAGATAACCGGAGTACAGCATGTTTTACCAGAAAGAGATTGAAACAATGGAGAAAAAAGAACTGGAGAACCTTCAGTTCGAAAGGCTGAAAAAAGCCCTTGAAGCAGCAGCCTCAACTCCATATTATAGCCGGCATTTCAAAGAAAATAAAATAGATATATCGAAAATCACAACACTGGACCATCTGCAGGAGATACCATTTACATCAAAAAATGACCTGAGATTAAGCTATCCTGACGGGATGCTGGCTGTTCCCAAAAGCGATATAGTAAGGCTCCATGCCTCATCAGGCACAACAGGGAAATCAACGGTAATTTTTTATACACAGAAGGACATTGACAACTGGGCGTCCCTTGTAGCGCGATCAATTTACAGCACAGGGGCACGAAAGGAGGACACCTTCCAGAACATGATGGGTTACGGCCTCTTTACCGGGGGACTGGGGCTTCATTACGGGGCTGAAAAACTGGGATGCCTTGTAATCCCCTCCTCCACGGGAAACAGCCTTAAACAGCTTCAGCTCATGCAGGATTTTCAAAGCTCAATTATACATATAACACCAAGTTACGCCCTTCACCTTGTTGAAGTAATAAAAGAGAACGGAATAGATCCCCATGACCTCAATGTTAAAAAAGCATATTTCGGGGCCGAACCCTACTCTGAAGCCACAAAGGAGAAACTTGAAGAACAGTGGGGGCTTGACGCGTATAACTGCTACGGCCTTTCCGAAATGAACGGCCCCGGCGTGGCAATGGACTGCGCCCATAAAACCGGGATGCATATTGCCGAGGATTACTACATCGCGGAGATTATAAATCCCGAAACAGGAGAAAGGCTCCCTGACGGCGAGGAGGGGGAACTTGTTCTGACCCATATAAACAGGGAGGCAATGCCCATATTCAGATACAGGACAAGGGACCTCACAAGGATTATCCCTGAACAGTGCCAGTGCGGAAAGACACACAGGCGGATTGAGAGGATAAAGGGAAGGACAGACGACATGATGATTGTCGGAGGGGTAAACGTATTCCCGTCCCAGATCGAATCTGTTCTCATGAACATCCCCGAGGTTGGAAACAATTACCGCATTGTACTGGATCGCGAGGAGGGCCTTGACAGGATGCATATCCAGGTTGAACTCTACTCCAAGCTGTTCCAGGGGGATATGAAAGCGCTGAAAAACCTTAATAAAGAGATAGTGGAAAAACTGAGGGCACTGATTGTAATCAATGCGAGAATTGAATTCATGGAGCCCGGTTCGCTTCCGCCCAGTGAAGGGAAGGCAAAGAGAGTAATAGACAACAGAGAGATATAGGAGGGGGAATATGCCGCACCAGGTATCAGTATTTGCAGAGAACAAGCCGGGTAAAATAAGCAGAATAACCGGCATACTTAGCGACAACGGGATCAACATAAGGGCAATAACAATCTCCGACCAGGGGGATTACGGCATAATCAAACTGTTGCTGGACAAGCCACAGCAGGGAAATGACTGCCTTCAGGCTGAAGGCTTCGCTTCGACCCTGAAAGATATAGTTGCCATTAAAATAGACGACTCACCCGGCGGCCTTCACAAGGCAGCATCCCTTCTTTCCGGCGAAAACATAAATGTTGAAGACGCATACGGTTTCACCATAAGGGAGAAAAATCTTGCAGTGTTTGTTTTCCAGGTTGCTGACGTAACTCATACTGAAAAGATTCTGCAGAAAGCCGGGTTTAACATAGTATCCGACAACGAGCTTTACTATATATAGATGCCTTTATTCAGTATCGTTATCCCCTCCTACAACAGGAGGGAGAAGCTCATAAACGCGATTGACTCTGTACTTGCCCAGGACTGCAGGGATTTTGAACTCATAGTTGTAGATGACGGTTCAACGGATGGTACAGAATCAGTCGAAACTGCATACCACGGAAAAATCAGATATATTTATCAGGAGAACAGGGGTGTCAGTTCCGCCAGGAACAGGGGGATCGCCGAATCCCGTTCACCATACATCGCGCTCCTCGATTCAGATGACACATGGAACAGTTCAAAACTCCGCAGAGACAGTGAGTTTATAAATTCAAACCCCGGCATACTCATCCATCAGAGTGAGGATATATGGATAAGAAACTGTAAAAGGGTAAATCCGGGAAATAAACACCTTAAAACGGAGGGGGACATCTTCAGTGAATCGCTGAGACTTTGCATGATAAGCCCGTCATCCGTGGTATTTTCAGACGAAATAATTGAAAGGTATGGACTATTCGATGAATTGCTCCCTGCGTGTGAAGATTACGACCTGTGGCTGAGAATCACACCATTTGAACGGATTGGCCTGATAAGGGAAAAACTGATAACAAGGCACGCTGGTCACAACGACCAGCTTTCATCTCTTCACCCGCTGATGGACCGTTTCAGGCTCTACTCAATAATGAAACTCCTGGATACCTCGGGAGAAAAACTAAAGCCTGAGCAGAGGGAAGAGGCCTTATCGGTCGCCATTGAAAAAGCCCGCATACTTATGGCGGGCTCTCGAAAAAGGGAAAATCAGCATAATGTTGCTATTATGGAAGATATACTCAGTTCCCTGGAACATGGAGTTTATAAGAAAAAAAACTATCTGAGCCTCTTACAACTACAGCCCCGTCCCTGACTGTTGCGTCAAGATAAGACTCGCCCGCAAATTCCCTTCCGTAAAAAGGTTCCCCGTCCTCTGAAATTATATAAAGCTGGGACTCGCCGCTTATTTTTGTGTAAGCCAGAAACCAGTACCCCTTCATTTTTGTAATCGCCGCCTGTCCCGGCCTCTTCGGCGGAATCTTGATATTCATCTCAATGTCAGCATCATCATCAAATACAATGAAAACTTCCCCGTCGAGAATAGAGGTCTCACCTGAACCTGTCACACATATGGCTGCTTTCATTTTATGGCATGTCGTCAGATCCGATTCCTCAATGCTGTTTTCAGCAATATCAATAATCCTTATCCCGTCTTTCTCCTCTGTTCCGTAATGGACAACGCCGTACCTGCCGTTACTGCTGATTGCCGTGGTTTTAACCATATTTCCGGAGGGCAGTTCGCCCCTGTTTATCACATCACCTTTTTCGTTAATAAAAAAATATGTGCCGTCCGCGAACCCGCAGCTTGCATAATCTTTCAGTTCAGAGAACTCAACCGACGTACAGAGTCTCCCCGATATCTGCTGAGCGCCGGCAGGATTGCCGTCAGTATCAAAAATCCTGATCCTGCTGTGGTCCCCGATGAGGAGGAGAATCAGCCTGCCGCTCCACGAGAGCAGCGGCTTTTCCCTGGACTTCATTTTCCAGTATCTCTCCCCCGTGTATCCCAGAAGCTCAATTGAAGTGCCGACCTTGCCATATTGTATATAATACCTGCCGTTTCCGCTGAATTCCGAAAGCAGTTCAGATGTTTCCACCCTCTTTACCGGAAGCCCCTCCCCGGACATGAGATATACTTTATCCTGATACGGCAAAACATAAAAATCTTTATCCGCCTTTGAGTCAGCCAACGGCATGTTTTCAAGACCTGAAAGATCGAGATAAAACCCCGCGTGCAGTTCAGATGCAGACACGCCCTGAAAAATAAGGAGGCTTAAAATCACTCCCGCGAAGAATCCTGATAAGATATATTTCATAGAATTAATTATACCCTGAAAAATTTTAATGTAAGTATCATGGCGGAAGAAATATAGTCAATCAATATTATTCAGTACTGATAAGCGGGTAGCCGGAAAGTGAACAAACGGGGATGTCCGGTTAATAAAAAAACAAGGGGTTGTAACCCCTTGTTCTGTAATCAGTCCTGCATAAAGCTTTTAAGCTTTGCGCTTCTTGAAGGGTGTCTCAGGCGCCTTATGGCCTTTTTCTCAATCTGCCTTATCCTCTCCTTGGACAGATTAAACTTATCACCTATCTGCTGAAGGGACATCGGCTCATAGCCGTTCAGGCCATACCTCATACAGAGAATTTCCTTCTCCGAGTCAGTAAGAGTACCAAGCACTTCGTTAAGTGAATAAATCAGGGACTCCTCAACGACATGTTCATCCGGGGAGTCGGCCTTGGGATCAACTATCATATCAAGTATAGTTGTATCCTCGGCATCTCCAAGAGTTGAATCAAGGGAGATAAAATCCTGTGTTATATTCCGCAGGTGGTTTATCTCCTCATTATCCATATCAAGCTCTTCCGCTATTTCACTGGCCAGAGGTTCACGCCCGAATTTATTTTCCAGTTTTTTATGCACACGCTCAATCTTCTGAAGATCGGCAGTTCTGTTAAGAGGAAGCCTTATAAGTGAAGCCTTCTGGGAAATCGCAAGCATTATAGACTGTCTTATCCACCATACAGCGTATGATATAAAGTGATATCCTCTGTCAGGATCAAACTTCTCGGCAGCCTTTATAAGTCCCAGGTTGCCTTCATTTATAAGATCGAGCAGAGATATACCGCTGGTCTGATATTTTTTTGCTATAGACACAACAAAGCGAAGGTTTGACTTTATAAGTTCATCCTTCGCTTTTTCACTGCCGTCCCGGGAAGCACGGGCCAGAGTATCTTCCTGTTCCCTTGTGAGAAGAGGGATTCTGTTTATCTGATCAAGATACCATGAAATCGAAGAATCTGTAAAATCCTTCCCCGAACTTTTCGTAGTCTCTTCATTCTTAAGATCAGAATCCTCCTGCTCCTCCATGACTTCATCGCTCATTTGATCTTCCACCGCATTGCGGCCTTTTCCTTCTTCAGTTTCGCTGAAGCCACTGTTCTTATATCTTTGACTCATCTGATAAGAATCATACCACCTGTTATAAACATTAATATACTATTTCTTTATTTTAGGAATCTTGATGATCCAGCCCGGCCTGATCAGATCAGGATCCTTAATAAGTCCGGCATTGGCTTTCTGAATAGGCTTCCATCTCTTGGCATTTTTATAATACTTCTCAGCTATCTTTGAAAGACATTCTTCACTCTTTTCCCATGTTCTGACTTTATAATACCAGTAATTCTCATCTTCACTGACATACTTGCCCTTTCCGGAACCCTTACCCTCTTTGGCCGCTTTTTCCGCTGCATCCTTTTCAGCCTGACTTCTTACTCTTGCAGCTATTTCAGCATTTTTCCCCTCTTCAATAACACTATTGGAAAGCCTTATAGCTTCATTTGAATAGGTAATCGATTCCTCATAGTTGCCGTTCTCTTTCATTTTCTTCGCATTATCAACGGCCTCTTTTGCCGCAGCGAGATCCTCTTCTGCTACTGATGCACCGTTAGACCCTTCAGCTTCACTGACAGATTTTTCAGCCTCTTTTATCTTCTCAGCAGCCACTCCCTCCATGGTAAGTTTATATGCCTCGTCCGCGTTTATCTTTGCGATTTCAACAAACTCAAATCCCGCCTTCAGGGAATCTTTATTATATTCCTCTTCAGCCTGGCCCGCCTTTTCCCTGGCCACTTTATACTTATCTGCCGCGTAATCAGTATATTCATATTTCTCAACTTTTGCGAGAATAGAGTTTACTTCATCGATCTTCGCCTGAAGCTGATACTTGTTGTCAACAGACTCCTCTCTGGCTTTTACCGCTCTTCTGTATGCCTCTTCTGCAAGAGAATGAGAAAGTACATATTCCTTGGCTTCAAATTTCTCATTCGCGCTGTTATAAAAATCACGCGCCTGTGTATAATTATCAGCAGAAAGTTTCTCCGCATAAACAGCATCAGCGGCAGCTATTGCATCATCCGCCTTTTTAAGCGCATCAGCGGCATAAAGTACTGCAGACCTGTTAAAGGCTTCCATTGCCTTATTATATGAAATCTCTGCATTTTTCACTGAATCTTCAGGCTTTTCATCCTTTATGATTAAATCATGTGCCTTTGCAAGCTCATCCCTAGCTATCTTAAGTTCCTCAGGGCTGTACTTTTCCGCGTCAACTGATTCAGCCTGTGCTATTGCATCCTTGGCCTTTGTCAGCTCATTAATGGGAATCTTGGTCTCGCATGCGATAAAGACAAAAGAAAGAATAGATAGAATTGCTAATGTAGTTCTCAGTTTCATAAAATTACCCCTGCATAAGTTATTTTAGGTTCTTTTACTGCTGAAATGCCTTAACAGCTTCATCTTCGCTGTCATATATTTCAAAAAATGAGGTTAATTTAGTCAGTTCAAAGACCTTTTTGACTGAGGCAAAAACATTGATGATTTTCAAACCGCCATGATATTTTTTCAGGTTGGAGAGACTTGATATTAACGCCCCTATTCCTGAAGAATCTATATAAGTTACTTCTTTAAGATTTATTACTACGCTATATTTTTTCTGTTCAATAAGTTTGTTTACTATATCTTTAATTTCAGGAGCATTATAAAGGTCTATCTCTCCTGAGATGTCAAGAATTACAACCTCCCCCCTTACCCTGGAACTTATATCCATTAAAGTGATTCCTCCTTAAGAAAACAACTATAACCGGCATTATAATGCCACAATTAAATGCTTGTCAAGCTTTATTAAAATTATATGCCAGCCGCAAAATTTATTCACCCGACAGCCCGGTATAGTGACACTTAATTCTTTTTTTTAACATATTTTTTACAGCAAGAAATCTGCTTATAAAAACAACGCAGGTATCCCTTTAAAAAACCGCCTAAAACTGATTTTAATAATTAATAATACAGAATAATAAGTCATGCGGCCATAAAAAAAAGAGCAAATCAGGGAAACTCAACCCGGCAAAAAAACTGCTTTATCAACCACTGGATACCTGTTAAAAATATTTACCCTCAAATCAGGCCCCGCTGAAAACAAGACTCCATTTCCTGTAAGTCTCATCAAAGGTGCCGTTGTTTATCGATTCACGGATCTCATCCATAAACTTCTTCATAAAATAAAGATTATGGTAGGTGTTATAGATCAGTGATGCGATCTCTCCCGCCCTGAATATATGGCGAAGGTATGCCCTGCTGAAGGTTCTGCAGACATAACAGTCGCATCCCGGATCAAGGGGGGTAAAATCCCTCTCATACCGGGCCGCCTTTATATTCACCCTCCCTTCAGATGTATAGAGAGTGCCGTTCCTTGCAATCCTTGTGGGCATAACACAGTCAAACATGTCCACGCCATGTTTAATCGCAAAGAGTATTTCAAGAGGGCTCCCCACACCCATCATATATCTCGGTTTATTTTCAGGCATATGGGGGAGGAGGTTTTCCGTTACGTCCCTGTAGAGTTCCTTCGGCTCACCCACAGAGAGTCCCCCGATGGCGTACCCCGGTAGATCGAGCTCCGCCAGTCTTTCGGCGCATTCCCGCCTCAGGTCATTATACACGCTTCCCTGTATAATGGCGAAACAGGCCTGGCGTTCCCTGTCAAAAGTCTCATTATAATATTTCTGTGAACGTTCAGCCCATTTTATAGTTTTCTCCATGGCGGAACGGGCCTTCTCTTTTTCTATGGGATAATCAGTACACTGGTCAAGTACCATCATTATATCAGAACCTATTACCCTCTGAATATCCAGCACCTTTTCAGGCGTAAAAAAATGCTTCGAGCCGTCAAGGTGAGAGTTGAATTCCACGCCGTCCTCCTGTACCCTGCACAGGTTGCTGAGAGAGAAGACCTGGAAACCGCCGGAATCGGTAAGAAAAGACCCGTTATAATTCATGAATTTATGAAGGCCCCCGGCCGCCCCTATTACCTCTGTACCGGGCCTCATGTAAAGGTGATAGGTGTTTGAGAGTATAATATCAAAACCGATATTTTTTATATCATCAAGGGTCATGGCCCTTATGGCGCCCCGCGTTGCAACAGGCATAAAAACAGGCGTCTTTATGACACTGCGGGTTGTGGTTATCTCGCAGCTGCGGGCTGAAGTTTTTTCATCTTTTTTCAGTATCCTGAATTCCATGCTGCAAGATTAATGAGGGGATGTTTACTGTCAACAGTAATTACTTGAGTTAGGCAAAACTCAATATTGATGATAAGAGTATTGGTTTAAATATCATAATCATTTGAAACTATGTCATTGCGAACGACCGGAGGGAGTGTGGCAATCTGTTTTTAATAGAGAATGCGACAGACACGGATGTCTTAGTGCCGCAACTGCATGGTCGCCCCTTTTTAGCACTTCCTGTGCCGGGGCGACACGAACCTCATCCTGAGAAACGGATACAGAAGAGCGGCCTTCGTCGCTTAAGCTCCTCGCAATGACAGATGAATATGATAAATGTTAATAATAAAACGCCTAACTCAAGTAA
>Ga0116162_10000851_pt1 | contig 21025 bp, 21 predicted proteins | sample AD_UKC105_MetaG_FD_89875 | JGI IMG/M metagenome (GOLD analysis project Ga0116162, IMG submission 89875) | Active sludge microbial communities of municipal wastewater-treating anaerobic digesters from Hong Kong - AD_UKC105_MetaG | ecosystem: Engineered > Bioreactor > Anaerobic > Digestate...
ATGCTGCGATGAATGGTGAGCAAGGCGCAAAAGAAGCTGGGAAAATGCGGCAAGAGGGCAAGGAATATGTTGTGCAAGATGGGGATGTTATTTTGTTTAGATGTAATCAATCATAGCATGCCAAGCGCACCTTCAACCCATCCAGACTTTCATCCATGATAATCTGACACGATAGGCGTGAGTTACTGGCCTTTTTGGGAATTGGTATGGCTATAATGGCGATAGAGCAAGGCCTACAGCACACGCCCTTGATTATTACGCTCCTGACAGGCGCTATTGGTGTTTGGCTATATCTTGAATGGCAAAAATACAAATCTCTAAAAATATGCTGTAATGGTTACTGTGAGGCACTCTCCTCTGCCGAAGAAAAGGCAAAATTGAAAGCAAAAACCCTAAAAATCATAACAGAACCAGCCATGTTAGATGGCCAGGTTGTTGCTGTTGCAGAAACGCTTGACGGTGGTGCTGAAGCCGTTGCCTGGGATTATATCCTAAAAGAATGGGTTTACGACCCTGACCTCAATATCGGAGAGGTTTCTTGTGCTCAGCACGAAAGACCGCTTTCAGACCATAAAATGGATTTATACGGAATTAAATATCACGCAAAAGATCATGGAGCAGAGCATGGCTAAGAAAATTATTGCAGCGATTTTATTGCTGGTTGTGTATGCAGCGTTTTTTATATTTGCGCAAATGAGTGAGAGACTCTTGACCAGATTAAAGCCCTGTTCATTGAGAACGTCATGTAGAGCCCCGATATATTTTTGATGGCCTAGTTGCCGCGGGAAAGCAAAGAGGTGTTCGTTATTGCAGTGTGCCTTCCCAATCGGCGTTGCGGTAGTCGGAGCTGGTGATGATTTCGCGCCGCGCGACATAGACCGAGTGCAGGCGACCTTCGATCTTTTTCTCCCAGAAATCAAGAAATTTAAATAGTTCTGGAAATTGGGGCGCAAGGTCGTATTCCTGCCAGATAAATTCCTGCAAGATCCGTTCATAATCCGGCATATGGTATAGAATTTTTGCTGTTGTCAGGCGGTAATTGCAGAATTGTTTAGTTAAATCAGCCATTTGCTCCCTCACTCATTCCTTGCGCGTATCGAAACGTTCTGTTTCTATAATACTTTATTTTAAGCAAAAAATCTTGCAAAAGCCTTAATTATCAACATTTTCTATTGGTTTTGCATTGTGTACAAAAAAACTTGAATTTTTTTGAGCGGTGGCCTATATGTTTGATGCTTGTCGCAAACATGAGCCTTAAATAAGGCTTAGTGGAGCGTTGGAGGGGGTTTTGAACCTGGCTTCATATGAGGCAGATCAAAATCCTGCTTGTTATCAACTTAAAAAGAAGGAGACATACGAAATGGCTAAGTTTCGTCCTCTACATGATCGCGTTCTTGTCCGCCGCGTTGAAGCGGATACCAAAACGGCTGGCGGGATTATCATCCCTGACACAGCATCTGAAAAGCCTATGGAAGGTGAAATCGTTGCTGTTGGCTCTGGCCATGTGAATGACAATGGCGATGTGCGTCCGTTAGATGTGAAAGAGGGTGACAATGTCATCTTTTCAAAATGGGCCGGTACGGAAGTGACCATTGATGGTGAAGAGCTGATGGTGATGAAAGAGTCTGACATCATCGGCATCGTGGATGCTGCTTAATCGCCACAAGGCGTCCCCGCGTAGACGGGGACCTGAAAATTAACAAAGAATGTAGATTTAAAGGAGTAGTTATAATGTCTGCAAAAGATGTAAAGCTGGGCGGAGATGCCCGTGAAGATATGTTGGCCGGGATTAATGTTTTGGCCAATGCTGTGAAAGTGACATTGGGTCCGAAGGGTCGCAATGTTGTGATTGAAAAATCGTTCGGTGCGCCGCGTACAACAAAAGACGGCGTGACTGTTGCGAAAGAAATCGAACTTTCCAACAAGCGTCAGAATACCGGTGCGCAGTTGATCAAAGAAGTGGCATCCAAGGCTAATGATCATGCCGGTGACGGTACGACGACGGCGACGGTGCTGGCACAGTCAATCGCTAATGAAGGCGCAAAAGCTGTTTCTGCGGGTCGTAATCCGATGGATCTGAAACGCGGGATTGATATGGCGGTTGCCAAGGTTGTTGAAGATCTCGCCAAGCGTGCGAAGAACGTCAAAGGTAATGAAGAGATCAAGCAGGTTGGTACGATTTCTGCCAATGGTGAAGAGTCAATTGGTGCGCTCTTGGCCGAAGCGATGGACAAAGTGGGCAATGAAGGCGTGATCACGGTTGAAGAAGCCAAGTCTTTGGACAACGAACTTGAAGTTGTTGAAGGTATGCAGTTTGATCGCGGTTATCTGTCCCCATACTTCATCACTGATGCGGACAAGATGCAGGCTAATCTTGAGAATCCATACATCTTGCTGAACGAGGGCAAGCTTTCGAACCTGCAGGCTTTGGTACCGATTTTGGAAGCGGTTGTTCAATCCGGTCGTCCATTGTTGATTGTAGCCGAAGACGTTGAAGGCGAAGCTTTGGCAACTCTGGTTGTGAACAAGTTGCGCGGCGGCTTGAAAATTGCAGCTGTGAAAGCGCCTGGTTTTGGCGATCGTCGTAAGGCGATGCTTGAAGATATGGCGATTCTGACTGGTGGTCAGGTCATTTCCGAGGATCTGGGTATCAAGCTGGAAAATGTTACGCTGGATATGCTGGGCAGCGCCAAGAAAGTGTCTATCACCAAAGACGATACAACAGTCGTTGATGGGGCGGGCGACAAGGGCGACATTGATGCCCGCTGTGCGCAAATCCGGACGCAGGTTGAAGCAACTGATTCCGATTACGATAAAGAGAAGCTGCAAGAGCGTTTGGCGAAACTCTCAGGCGGGGTCGCGGTTCTTCGCGTTGGCGGTGTGACCGAAGTTGAAGTGAAAGAACGCAAAGACCGCGTTGACGATGCGCTTCATGCGACGCGCGCAGCTGTGGAAGAAGGCATTATCGCTGGTGGCGGTACTGCGCTTCTTTATGCGACGAAGGCTCTTGAGGCGCTCGAAGGTGACAATGACGACCAGACGGTTGGTATTGAAATCATTCGCCGGGCCTTGCAAGCGCCGATCCGTCAGATTGCCCAGAATGCAGGCGCGGAAGGCTCTGTCATTGTTGGCAAGCTGCTGGAGCAAAAAGATACAAATTACGGTTATGATGCTCAGGCCGGTGAATTCTGTGATCTGGTCAAAGCCGGGATCATCGACCCTGTGAAGGTTGTCCGCACAGCCCTGCAGGATGCCGCGTCTGTTTCCAGCCTGCTGATTACCACCGAAGCGATCATCACCGAAGCTCCGCAAGAGGACAAAGGCGGTGCCGGTATGGGTGATATGGGCGGCATGGGTGGTATGGGCGGTATGTCCGGCATGATGTAATTTTACTTTGAATTATTGCCGTTAGGACAGCGTCAGATTTCGGCTCGTTTATAAGAATAAACGTCGCCTCATCTTTCTAGCCTAACGGCAAAATTCTTTGTAAAAAGTGCTGCCTTTTTTACCTGGCGATTTTTTAAAGAAAGAGGCCTTCGTGAATGCGGAGGCCTTTTTTATGCTTTGTTTATTAGGGTTTAAAGGAGCTTTAGAAGCACCCGGGGCCATCGAAAGTAGAATATGGGCCATCGAAAGTAGAATATTTGGGTAGAATTTTTCTGACCCCTCTTTTTTTATTAAGCCATGGGTTGGCGTCGTCGTTTGCGTGCGTAAAGTCTGCGGTAATCGTTGTTGCTCCGCCGGTTCCAGCGCCACCTCTGTTGTTTGTAAGCGTTCTGGCGTTTCTGTACCGTTGTTCCAGTTCGTTTTTTGCATCATTGACCGCTTGCCACGCCAGTTCAACGCGTTTGCGCTTTGCTTCGGGTTTTTCTTCGGGTTTTTCGTCATTCTTTTTTGCCGCAGTGTAGGCATCCCACTGCTCTTTGTAGGTTTTAATTGTTTCCCAGAAAACGTTGAATGCCGAACTTTCGAGGTTGATTTCTCCTGTCTCGGGATTAACGTCTTTGCTATCCACGAAGGCTTGCATCAGCTCTACGCATTTTCCGTTTTTAAAGACGGCGTGGTTGGGGTCTACAGCGTGCAAAAGTTGCGGCATAATATTTCTAAAATAGTCGGGGCGATTATTGTGAAGTCTTCTCCATTCAAAAAAGGGCATTTTGCAGGAGGTGACAACAGTTCCTACATTCGGAAGCTCAACGTCTTTACTGGTTTTTGGCGGGTGTACGCGCGTCACCGTTCCATCCCTCATTTCGTGGGTGTTTTCGTAGAAAATGTAGTGTTGTTTGCGCAATTCATCCAATTGGTTTTCTTTGATTAATTCCTCAATTGTGTCCATAAAAGATGAGAGAATGCGAAGGTGAGGCACTTGGATTTTCTGCTTGTCAGAAAGTTCAATGATGGCATCGAGTAAAAACTCTCTTTCTGTTTTTGCTTTTCCTTCTGCAATGTCTTTATGTGTTGAGGAGCGGTGTATATCTCCCGCGTGTGAAGCGGCGAGAACTGCTCTTCTGTGGTATCTTTGGCAGTGTTCAATATAGGCTTCGGGGCCGCCTCTGTGGAGTGTGACCCCATATCCTGTTTCCGCTACCCGGTATAGTTCTCTTAACGCGTTGTTATAAAGGTTTAGTAAGGTCTGATTGCTGAAAACTTCTGCTTTTGATTTGTCGTAGACAGCGCTCATGATATTCATCATGTTGATGCCGAGTTTGTCCAGACTTTGGGCCAGAGGGTCGTGCGGTGTGGACGGCCTGATGTCACTGCCTTCAAAAATCCGTTCGACGTAAGGATTGGTGTTTGCTGTATATATAGCAGCGGTGTGTAGCAGAGATCTGACATGCACTCTGTGAGGGCTGTTTTTTTCTGCCTCGACTGCGAATAAGGCGTTGGCGCCGATGATTCTTTCTGGGCCAATTTCGTCTTCAAAAGCGTTTAAGTCGGCGAGGACATCGCTTTCCGTTAAAGCCTCATGCAGGGTTTGTCTCAGGTTTGTTCGTTCTAGTTTTGGAATAGAAGAGCGTTTTAATCCGTTGGAAAGGTCAACAACCACGCCATTTTCAGCTAAAAACGGAAGTACGGTTCTTTTGGCAAACTCTGCACTTTTGCTAAAGCTTTTGGTTGCCACAATTATGACCTGATTTTCAGGTTCGGCATCCTTTATATTATCAAAAAGCTTTACGTAGCGGGTGCTTCCGAGTGCTTTTCTATATGCTTCTTCGTCTCCATCTCTTTCTTGCACGTAAAGCGGTATGCGCAGGTGTTTGGTTAGAAGCGTGTGGATTTCACCTTGCGTGAAATATTCTTTTTGAGTTTGAGCATTTACGGCGCCAAAAAGTTCGTTGCCGACGGCGTTACCCATTTTCTTTAATTTATCAGCTAATTTTCCGTGAGAAATAACGCGTTTATCTCCTATAACTTCTGTTAAGTCGTCATCTTGTGGAATATCGGAAATTTCAGCAGGTGGGGAGATGTAATTGCCTTTGGCTTCAAACATGGCGTCAATTTCGCGTGTTGTTTTTGTAGAGGCCAGCTCAATATATTTCTGTTGTTTCAGGGCTTGTAGCGTTTGGGAACCGGGACGCGAGACGAGAGATACGCGTGCGCCGTTTTTTGCCACTTCAATAGCCGTGAAGACACCAACAGAGCCAGCGCCGATGATGGCAACGTTTATTTGTCCGTGTCCGTTTGTGCCATTCGCTGCGGCAAAAGCGCTTTTTGCGCCTTCTGGCACTGGAGATGTTTCTGTGTTGTCGCTTTCGCTCATAATAAATTACTCAGACAATATACGACATTGAATGAAAAACATGAATTCTTCTCTGCCATTATCAATGTTCGTTTTTTAGTGCGCATTACTCTTTGAGGGATGTTGCAACCTTCTCCCACGCAATGTTAAACAAAATTCGAAAACTTTCTGCGCTGGGGCCATGTTTAACCTCAACGATTTCAACGTTTTCATTGGCAAAATTCATAAAGCTTACAAAATCGCCATAGACGTAGATTTTTTGATCTGTTAGCAGATTTTTTGGAAAGAATTTGTATTCTCCAAAGCCCTTTGCGAGTAGGTCTTTCGTTCCTTCTTCAACGATCAGGCGCATGGTGAAGTTGTCTCGAATGGCTTGCATGCGTTCAGCGTGTTGTTCATACCATTCTGCGCCAAGCATTGTTTTAAAGTATGGTGTTGCGGCGTTAAAAGTGCAGAGTTCACCGCCAACATCACGCGCAGTGTGATAAACATTATCCAGAAATTCTTTAAAGCCTTCAATGCCACGATATGTTTGTGATTGAATGCTGCGTTTTCTCAGGCCGGTGTCGCCGATGAATTCGATATCGGCGTGGTCGAAGGCGGTGCCGATTTTTTCCAGGGTTTTAGAGTTCGGCTGGTTGGTGCCGTTTTCGATGCGCGCGATGCCGGTTTGCGACAGGCCGGCCTTGTCGGCCAACTCGTGCTGGTTCCATCCTAAAAGGGCCCGGGCGGCTCTGATTTGTTCAATCGTCGGCATCGTCTTCCTATCCTTAATATGCGGGTAATCCACGCCTAATTTATAATGATGCCTAGTCTATAGTCTCCTTTTATAGCTTTGTCCAGTCCTTTTTTCATATGTAAAACGGTTTTTGTTATAAAAAAAATCTTTTTATGCAGTTTTTATAACTTTTTTCTTGACGGGTGGTTTCAGTTGCTATAAATAGGGTACAAAGCTTGATAATCTGTATGAAAAATAAGGTTTCTCTCCTGATGCGTATGGAGGTCGAGCTTTTATCCCCACACACGTAAACTCTCTCGCCGGTCAGTTTCCCCAAACTGGCCGGCTTTTCTTTTATAGTCAAACAGATTGGTTTTTTGATTGTGTTGCTGCGTCGCTCGTGTAGCAATTTGTACACGTCGCTCCTTGCGCCTCGTCAAAAAACCAATCTGTTTGACTATAGTGTTTTCGCTTTTGACGTTGCTTTGGCGGCCTGGTGCGCTAGATTGCTGTTGTTATGCCTGAATTGCCGGAAGTTGAGATTGTGAAGCGGGCGCTGGAGCCTGCGATGGTGGGGCGGCGCGTCAAGCGGTTGGTTTTTAACCGCGCGGATTTGCGGTTTCCTTTGCCGCAAGGCTTACCCGCAGCGTTGCAAGGGCAGAGGATTGAGTGCCTGCTGCGCCGGGGGAAGTATATTCTAGGGTTTGCCGAGAATGGCGCCGGGTTTGTCCTGCATCTGGGGATGAGCGGAGCGGTTCGGATTGAGCCGCCGGGGAGCATCTCTCTTCACGAAAAACACGATCATGTCGAGTTTTATATGGATGAGGGGCTGCGCGTCGTCTTGAACGATCCGCGGCGCTTTGGTTTTCTTGATGCGGTCGGGCGTGAGGATTGTCAGGATTACCCGGCTTTGGCAGCTATGGGGCCGGAGCCGCTGGGGAATGATTTTAATGCTGAGATTTTAGCGGTGACGATAAAGGGGCGAAAGACTCCAATTAAATCGGCATTGCTGGATCAACGGATTGTGGCGGGGCTGGGCAATATTTATGTATGCGAGGCGCTTTACCGCGCGGCAATCGATCCGCGGCGTAAGGCTGGTGATTTGAACGCAAAGGAGTGTACGGCGTTGTGCATGTCTATTCGTTCGGTTTTACGCGATGCGATTGAGGCCGGTGGTTCGTCGTTAAAGGATTACAAGCATACGGATGGTCAGTTAGGGTATTTTCAGCATCATTTTGCTGTGTATGATCGGGTTGGGCAAGGCTGCGGAGCTTGTGAGTGTGATATAGTGGAAACGGGTGGTGTGCAGCGGATTGTACAAGCTGGCCGTTCAACATTTTTTTGTCCTGAAAAACAGGGTTAAGGTTTAGAGCGTATGCGTATTTTCGTTATTATTGCGGTGATGATTTTAGCAGGGATGGTTATGGCCTCTGCTTCTGTATATGCGCAGGATGATTCGGTTCAGTTTTTTGAGGTGCTCGACGATGTGCCGTTGATGCCGGGTTTGATAGAGCTGCCTGAGCGCTCGATGAGCTTTGATAAGCCTGGTGGGCGCGTGGTTGAATCAGTTGCCGAGATGGCGGCAATGAGCGTTGATTCGGTGCGGGCTTATTATGCATCGGTTTTGCCGCAATTCGGTTGGAATCCGGTTGGTGGAGATCAATTCATTCGTAATGGGGAGCGTTTGGAAATGATGTTTGAGGATGAGGCCGGTATTATTATATTGCGTTTGAGCATTCAACCGAAATAGGCTCGCCGATTCGCGGGGTGTGAAAGCTGGTTTTTGCGTCTTAGTTTGATCATTTTCTAGCATATGATTTTTAGGCTAATAAAAAACGTATCATTTCCTTGACAAGCCGGGCTGGAGCAGCGTATACCTCTCCCAATCTGTGGATAAGGTGCGCTGGCGGCTTCCACAAAAGTCGATAAGTCAGCGCTTTTGAGAAGAAATTAGGAATAAAGGTTTAACAATGGCAAACCATAAATCTTCAAAGAAAAGAATTCGCCGGAACGATAAGCGTGCCGCTATCAATGGTGCACGCATGAGCCGCATTCGTACATTTATTAAAAAAGTTGAGTTAGCTCTGGTGGCTGGCGATGCAAAAGAAGCTGAGAGTGCGTTGCAAAATGCGCAGCCAGAAATCAGTCGTGGAGTCGTTAAGGGTATTTTGCATAAGAATACGGCGGCTCGTAAGGTTTCCAGATTAAGTTCTCGTATTAAGCTGCTTAAAAAAGCGGCTTAGCTACTGCTAAAAACGCGAAAGTTTAGTAGCGTTTCATACTAAATATTTGAATTTTATAGATTGTTTTTAAGTTCTTGAGATGAAAATCTGAAGGGCTTAAATGTGTTTAAAATCAATAGTATAAAAAAATATAAAAAAATTTCTTTTTTGATTTTCTTGTTTTGTTCGTATTGCATCCACATATTTTTTTAGTGTAGGCTTATTTCTATCGGGACAAAAAAGAGGCCGAATTGGTCTTGAGGAAGTTTTTTGCAGCATGCTTTTGTGTGTGTTGTGTTTGAGTAGGGTTTTGTTCTGATTTGAAGTTTGCCTTCTTTTTATTAAGAGGGTTTTGGGGATAGGGGCCGTTGAGTTGTTTGTGGCAAGGATTGCTGCTTTTGGCTTGGAGTTGGGTTCGGAACTCATAATTTAAAAGTTTAATCGTTATAGGAAACGTGTTTGCGGGCCTTTTTCGGCTTTCGTATACCCCTTTTTGCTGCCTTTTTTGGCGCTTTGACGATTGTATATTTTGTTTTGTTTAATATGTAACCTTTGACAAATGGAGAGAATAGAAGATGTCAGACATGGGTGGAAAGTCCGTTGCTTTGATTCGGGGCAATGCTGAGTATCAGGAAGCATCTTTGGAGCCGAGCGTTGAAATTATGAAGCTCTGGAAAAAGGTGCATAATGATATGCGCAGTGAATTTGGTGAAGCAATCTTCCGCAGCTGGCTTAAGCCTCTTACTCTCCAGGCTTTTTATCATGGCACGATGGAAGTTTCCGTCCCCACACGGTTTATGCGTGACTGGATACAGAATCACTATGCTGAGCGGATTTTGGGCATGTGCATTGAAGCCAGCGAAGGGTTTGAAGATGGCGTGAAGCGTTTGCAGATTGTCGTTGTGCAAAATGCGATTGTGGATGATGAGCCTGAAACGGCCGCGCCTTCCAAAGCCAACCAGAACAAGAAGCTGGATATTTCTGAAATATCCTCGCCGCTGGATGAGCGTTTTACGTTTGAAACATTTGTTGTTGGCAAGCCTAATGCGCTGGCGCATGCGGCGGCGCGGCGGGTGGTGGAAAGCTTGACGATTCCGTTTAATCCGCTGTTTATCTATGGCGGGGTTGGCTTGGGAAAAACGCACCTTATGCACGCGATTGCGCATGCGATTGAAGAGCAGAGTCCTGAGAAAACCGTGATGTATCTTTCGGCTGAGAAATTTATGTATCAGTTTGTGAAAGCTTTGCGCAGTGATTCGACGATGATGTTTAAGGAGAAATTCCGCAGTGTTGATGTATTGATGATTGATGATATTCAATTTATTGCGGGCAAGGAAGCAACGCAGGAAGAATTTTTTCATACGTTCAATGCGCTTGTGGATCAGAATAAGCAGATTATTATTTCTGCTGATAAAGCGCCAAGCGATCTTTCCGGTCTGGATGAGCGTTTGCGTTCACGTCTGGCCTGGGGTCTGGTGGCGGATATTCATCCGACGACCTATGATTTGCGGCTTGGGATTTTGCAAACCAAACGCGCGCAGCTTGGCGCGGATGTGCCTGATAGTGTTCTTGAATTTCTGGCGCTGAAAGTGACCAGCAATATTCGTGAACTTGAGGGTGCGCTGAACCGGATTGTCGCGCATGCCGATGTGACGAAGGCGGAAGTGACGCTGGAAAGCACGCAGGAAGTTTTGCAAGATTTACTTCGTGCACATGATCGGCGCATTACGATTGATGAGATCCAGCGTAAAGTGGCCGAGCATTACAATCTTCGAATGGCCGATATGCATTCGGCGCGCCGGGCGCGGAATGTGGCGCGGCCTCGTCAGGTGGCGATGTATCTTGCGAAGCAGCTTACGGCGCGGAGTTTGCCAGAAATCGGCCGTAAATTTGGTGGGCGTGACCACACCACCGTGATGCATGCGGTGCGCAAGGTTGAGGAGCTGATTGAAGAAGATGCACAAATCGCACAGGATGTTGATGTTGTGCGCCGTGCTCTTACTGGCTGATTGTTTTTTGTGTAAGGCGAGTTTTGAATTGTTTAAAGCGCGGGGGATTTCGCTTTTCCTCGCGTTTTTTTTGTAATAGAGTTCAGCGTTATGACACATACTCTTGAAGAGGTTCGGGCGCTCTATCACCGCCCGTTGATGGATTTGGTTTATGATGCTGCAACCGTGCATCGGACCAATCACGATCATTACGAGATGCAGATGTGTACGCTCTTGTCGATCAAGACCGGCGGGTGTACCGAGGATTGCGGGTATTGTTCGCAGTCTGTGCATAATGAGGCGGAGCTTGAAAAAGAAATCCTGATGAAGACCGAAGCCGTGCTAGAAGAAGCGCGCAAGGCCAAGGAGGCCGGATCGACCCGCTTTTGTATGGGCGCGGCGTGGCCGCGTGTGCTTGAGGGGCGTGCTTTTGATCGGGTTTGTGACATGGTCAAAGGCGTATCAGACATGGGCATGGAGAGTTGCGTTACGCTTGGGATGCTCACGGAAGAGCAAGCCAAGCGGCTGAAAGAGGCAGGGCTGAAGGCTTATAATCACAATCTGGATACGTCTGAGGAATTTTACGATAAAATTATCACGACGCGCAGTTATCAGGACCGGCTTGATACGCTGGGCAATGTGGCTAAAGCAGGGATTTCGGCGTGCTGCGGCGGAATTTTGGGGATGGGCGAAAGCGAAGAGGACCGGATTTCCTTGCTGCATACGCTGTGTAATCTTGATCCGCAGCCTGAAAGCGTTCCAATCAATATGCTGGTGCCGGTGAAGGGAACCCCGCTTGAACATGCGCTGCCGCTGGATATTTTTGAGTGGATTCGTGCGATTGCCGTGGCCCGAATTTTAATGCCGAAATCGATGGTGCGGTTGTCGGCCGGACGGTTAGAAATTTCAAAAGAAGCGCAGGCGCTGGCGTTTTTTGCCGGGGCGAATGCTATTTTCACAGGGGAGAAATTGCTGACGACGTCGAACCCGGAAAAAGATTTTGACCATGCTTTGCTTGATGAATTGGGGATGAAGCCGCGTGCGCCATTTAAGGATGATTCTGCCGAACGGAAAAGTGGTGGTTGCGGTAAGCCCGGTGGTTGTGGGTGTCAAAAAGAAGCGGCTTAGCTTCTGATTCTAGGCTGCGTTTTGTTGCAGGCCTGCGATGAAATTATCGATCAGGCATTCGGCCATATCCAGGGCGCTTTTATCGCTCATAAATCCAATTTTATTGGTTTGTTCCATCAGATATATGCCGTGGACCGAGGACCATATGGTGCGCGCCGCGATGGCTTTTTCGCGGGTTTGGTTTTCTGAGAAGAGGGGTGCCAGCAGATTTTCAAGTATATCCAGAATGGATTGGACTTTTTCCCTGTACCAATCCGGGGCTTTATCTTTTGTTGGAAAGCTCATGTTGAAGAGCATCAGCCAGAGTTCTTTGTTATTTTGCGCAAAATCCATATAGCTTTTGGCTATTGTTTTTATGTTTTCAGAAATTGTGGCCTCGGCAGGGTATTGTTCGGGGGCGGCGATGGTTTCGAACAGCTTGTCTAACGTGTGGGCGTTGAGGGCAAAATATAGTCCATCCATTGAACCGAACATGTTGTAGATCGTGCCGGGGGTGTAGTTGATTTCTTTGGCTATTCTTCTGGCTGTTAGCTTTTGAAATCCTTCATTTTTTACGATTTTGAGGGCGCGTTCTAATGTGAGGGATTTGAGTTCTTCACGGGTGTGGTCGTTTCGCCGGGCCATTGTTTGTCCTTATTACGATGATTCTTCGTTCATAATAGCATATTTTGAACTATGTTCAATTTTTTATTGACAATGTATGGAAAATGATGCTGTAATAGCAATTGAACAGTGTTTAATTATAAAAAGGGAGCGTGTATTATGATTAAAGGGTCAAAGATTTTATTGCTCAGCGCAGTGTGTTTGTCGTTGTGTTCGTGTTCAACGGGGCCTGTGGGTAGAACGCTTGATTGTGTGGATTTGTGGCGTTTCAATAATTGTATTGTTTTTCCAAAAAATAAAGTGACGAAAAAAAGGGGAGGTGTGTCTTATAGGGGCGGAAAGCGTGTTTATCCGCAGTCTTATAGTGCTTCTGAATACAAGAAGCCTTCGAAAGTCTGGAAAAGTCATTAAGAAGTGTCGTTGTGTCGTGTGTTTCAAGTATGGAGTTGAGGTGCGCTGGTTTTTTCTATAAAACCATATGATGCGAGATTTTCGGCAGACATTGGATCGACTCGGGCAACGGGGGCGTTATCGCACTTTGATGTTGCCTGCGGGAATTGACCTCACCTCGAATGATTATCTGGGGTTGGCGAGTAGTGTGTATTTACGGGAATGTGCACTCAAATTTTTACAAAATGGCGGGGTGATCGGTGCTGGCGGGTCGCGATTATTGCGCGGGCATACGGATGCTCATGCGGCACTCGAAGATTTTGCGGCGGGGTATTTTTCTGCGCCGAAATCATTGTATTTTGCGACTGGCTTTCAGGCTAATAGTGCGTTGTTTCAAACGCTTTGCACACGTCATGATACGATTATTTTTGATGAATTTGTTCATGCGAGTGCGCGTGAGGGGATTCAGAATTCAAACGCGCAGCATATTAAGGCCGTGCATAATGATGTAAATTCTTTCGAAGAGGCACTTAGAAAAGCAAAGGCGCAGCAAAAAAAAGATGGTCAAATATGGGTTGCAGTAGAGAGCGTGTATTCGATGGATGGGGATATTGCGCCGTTGAAGGCGCTGTATGGGTTGGCTGAAGATTATGATGCGGTTTTGGTCGTTGATGAGGCGCATGCGACTGGCGTTATGGGGCGGGCTGGTAAAGGGCTGGCGTATGAATTGTATTCGTCATTGCGAGCGCAGCGAAGCAATCCAGAAAAAATAGATTGCTTCGTCGCAGATACTCCTCGCAATGACGTTTGGCCGGATAATTTAATTGTTTTGCATACCTGCGGTAAGGCGATCGGTGTGGCTGGCGGCTTGGTGTGCGGATCTGAGGCGATAATTGATTTCATGATCAATGCTGCGCGGGGGTTTATTTATTCGACCGCGCCGTTGCCGTTACAGGTGCATTTGGTGCAAAAATCCCTGGAATGGATTGCTTCAGAGGAGGGGGAGATTGCACGGAAAAAACTTGCAGGCCTTTCGAGAAAAGCGCAGCAATCATTTGGCGGGCCGGGAACGCATATTGTTCCGATTATGTTGGGCGATGATGCATATGCGTTGGATGTTGCGCAAAAACTGCAGCAAAAAGGATATGATATTCGCGCGATTCGTCCGCCGACGGTGCCAGAAGGCACTGCGCGGTTGCGACTTTCTCTGAGTGCGGCGTTGGATAAGGTGCGGCTGGATCAATTTGCTGCGGATCTGGATGGTTTTTTGGAACGAAAGGCTGCGTAGATGAGTAATAGGTGCATTATCACGGGTACGGATACGGGGATCGGGAAGACGGTTGTGTCCGCGATGCTCGCGCTGGCACTCGGGGCGACATACTGGAAGCCTGTACAATCGGGCGTGGAAGGCGGCGTGGATACGCGCGCTGTGCAGAAGATGACGGGATTGCCGTTGGAGCGGTTTCTGCCGGAAAGCTATGTGTTTACTGAAAGTCTTTCTCCGCATCGGGCTGCGGAATTGGATGAGGCGGAGATTGATGTGGAGAGTTTGGTGATTCCTGAGGTTGATGGTCCGCTTATTATTGAAGGTGCGGGTGGGCTTATGGTGCCTTTGACGCGTCAGAATTTGCTGGTTAATTTGTTTAAACGTTGGAATGAAGATCCTGTGAATGGAGGGCGCGTGCCGGTGATTTTGGTTGCGCGTACGGGCTTGGGGACGATTAACCACACATTGCTTTCGCTTGAGGCGCTTTGGAGCCGTAAGATCCCGGTGCATGGAATTATTTTTGTTGGCGATGAAAATGAAGATAATATGCGTACAATCGGTGAATTTTCAGACGTAAAAGTGCTGGGGCGTCTTCCAATGCTTGACTCTTTGGATGCAAAAAGTCTTACTGATGCTTTCGAGCAAAATTTTGATTTAAGTGATTTTTAGATGAGACGTATTTCACCTATATGGCATCCTATGACTCAGCATAAGATTTGCGGGCCGGCTTTGCACGTGGACTCTGCGGCTGGTGCACGTTTGAAATTGCGTGGCGGGCAGGAGATTATTGACGGGATTTCAAGCTGGTGGGTCAATACGCACGGGCATTGTCATCCGAAAATTGTTGAGGCGGTGCGCGCGCAGGCCGGGAAGCTGGAGCAAGTGATTTTTGCCGGCTTTACGCATGATCCGGCGGAGAAGTTGACGCGTAAATTGCTTTCAACTGTGCATGGGACTTTTGAGGGCAAGGACGGTTCGGCGCTGGATTACGTGTTTTATTCCGATAGCGGTTCAACGGCGATAGAAGTTGCGTTGAAAATGGCGATTGGTTTTCATGAAAATGCAGGTGAGCAGCGTCATAAGGTGATTGCGCTGGAGGGCGGATATCATGGCGATACATTTGGCGCGATGGCAGCGGGATCTCGCAGTGTTTTTAATGTGCTTTACGAGCCGTTTTTGTTTGACGTCAAGCATGTGCCGTTTCCGAAAACAGGCGAGGAGATGCGCAGCCTGGCGTGGCTGGATAAATGGCTGAAGAAATTCGGTTCGCAGACAGCAGCCTTTGTGTTTGAGCCTTTGGTGCAAGGTGCGGCCGGAATGCGCGTCTATTCTCCCAAGGTTTTAGGAAAGATGGCGCAGATGTGCCGTGAGCATGGCGTGCTTTTGATCGCTGATGAGGTGATGACGGGTTTTGGCCGTACGGGTTCCATGTTTGCTTGTGAGCAGGCAGATTTTACACCGGATCTTTTGTGTTTATCGAAGGGGCTGACGGGCGGTTTTCTACCAATGGGCGCGACGCTGGCGACCGAAGAAATTTATAAGGCTTTTTATCATGATGAAAAGGCCAAGCAGTTTTTTCACTCAACGAGTTTTACAGGCAATCCGCTGGCGTGCGTTGCGGCACTGGCATCTTTGGAGATTTGGGATGAAGAGCCGGTGATGGAGCAGATTGCTGCGATTGAGGCTTCTCATCTTAAAGCCGCCGGGTGGTATAGCGCGCGCCCTGATGTTATGGATGTGCGGGTGAAAGGCAGCATCTTTGCTATCGATGTACGCGATGATGTGAACGGGTATTTGTCTTCTATCGGTCATGAGATTTATGATTTTATGCTTGCAAATGGTGTTCTTCTTCGTCCGATCGGCAATACTGTCTATATTCTTCCGCCTTATTGCATAGATCAGCAGGATCTGGAGTGCATCTATGAAACGTTGTGGCGGTCTTTGGACAGTTTTCGGAATGATTGTTTCCAGCAGGCTGCATAGGTTTTTCCGTGCGGGTTTTTATCACTTTGGATAAGCGTTTAAGAGTATGATTTTGGGGGTTTCTCGGCCTAAGGCCCTATGCTAGTATCCGATTCCCATATCATGTACCTAATATGAAAGATTTTGCTATGAAACTGAGCATTGAGCGCGCATCCCTTCTTCGATCCCTTGGTCATGTCCAAAGCGTTGTGGAGCGCCGCAATACTATTCCTATCCTTTCCAATGTTTTGATGAAGGCGGAGGATGGTGTGTTGTCTCTGGCGACGACCGATATGGATCTGGAAATTGACGAATCGGTGGCGGCGGATATTAAAGAGCCAGGCGCAACGACAGTGCCGGCTCATACGCTGCACGACATTGTGCGTAAATTGCCGGAGGATAGCGATGTGGAGCTTACACTGAATGCGGAAGGCACACAGATGAGCGTGAAGGCGGGACGTTCACAGTTTAAGCTGAGCTGTTTGCAGACAACGGACTTCCCGGAAATCGGCGCTGGTGATTTGCCGAACGGATTTGCGATTCCGGCGGCGGATTTGCGGGCGCTTATTGACCGGACGAAGTTTGCGATGAGCACGGAGGAGACCCGTTATTATCTAAACGGGATTTACCTGCATGAAGCTGACCAAGACGGCGTGAAGGTTTTGCGCGCCGTGGCTACAGACGGGCACCGCCTGGCGCGGTTTGAGATGCCGCTTCCCGAAGGGGCTGGCGGAATGCCTGGCATTATTATTCCGCGCAAGACGATTGGCGAGCTGCGCAAGCTGGTCGATGAAGCGGCGGATGCGATTCAGATTACGCTGTCTGAGAGTAAGATCCGGTTTGCGTTCGATCATATCGTGCTGACCTCAAAGCTGATTGACGGGACGTTCCCGGATTATCAGCGCGTTATTCCTGCAGGCAATGACAAGATTGTTGAGGTGGATGCGAAAATGCTGACCAGCGCGGTGGACCGTGTTTCGACGATTTCCGATGGGAAGAGCCGGGCGATCAAGATCGCGCTGAACGGCAAGCAAATGACAGTTTCGGCGAGTAGCGCCGAATCCGGCAGTGCGACCGAAGAGGTTGAGGTCAATGGTGAGACGGATATTGAGATTGGTTTTAACGCGAAATATCTGCTGGATATTACCTCGCAGATTGAAGGCGAGGGGTGCCGGTTGACGCTGGCCGATCCGGCCAGCCCGACGATTATTCAGGATAATTCCGATCCATCGGCGCTCTATGTTTTGATGCCGCTACGGGTTTAGCAATCTTCGTCTTTTGGTCTGCAAATAAAGATTTTCTCCGCTTTCCGGTGCTCGCGTATATTTAATACGCTGTGCGCCGGTTCTCGAAAATCTTCATTTTCGACTCAAAATACTTTGATTGCCGTTTTGGCTTGATGTCATCTGTTCATTCTATCAGGAGAGTTTCATGAAAGCGGTGTTTCTGGATTTTGATACCTATTATCCGCGGGGTCTTGATGTTTCCGGGCTTGAGGTGGCAGTCGATGATTTTGTTTTTCACGGATTTAGCGCGCCGGAGGATGTTGTGGAGCGTATTGCTGGCGCGGAGATTGTTTTGACGAACAAGGTTGTGTTGTCTGCTGAAATTATTGCGCAGGCGCCGGATTTGAAGCTGATCGTGGCCGGGGCGACGGGGTATAACAATATTGATGTGGCGGCGGCGCGCGGGGCGGGCGTGAGTGTGTGCAATGTGCGCGGGTATTCGACCCCGGCGGTGAGCCAGCATGTTTTTATGCTTATTCTTGCTTTGCGTTCGCAGATTATGGCCTATCACGCCGATGTCAAAGCCGGGCGCTGGCAGGAAAGCCGCGATTTTTGTTTTCTGGATTATCCCATCCATGAGCTGGCCGGTCAGACGCTGGGTATTGTTGGTTACGGTAATCTGGGGCGCAGCGTTGAGGCGCTTGCCAAGACGTTCGGCATGGAGGTCTTGCTTGCCGATCATAAGGGCCTGCGCGAAGTGCGGGGTGGGCGCACTCCATTTGATGAGGTGATTGCGCGCGCCGATGTGCTTACTTTGCATTGCCCGCTTACGCCGGAAACGATAGATTTGATTGGAGCGCAGGAGCTTAAGGCGATGAAGAATTCAGCATTGCTGATCAATACGGCGCGCGGCGGTGTTGTCAATGAAGAGGCGCTGGCGAGCGCTTTGAAAGATGGTGAGATCGCCGGGGCGGGGGTCGATGTGCTTTCGCAAGAGCCGCCGAGCGATGGGAATTCATTGCTTGATCCTGACATTCTGAATTTAATTGTGACACCGCATGTCGCTTGGGCGAGCCGTCAGGCCTGTCAGCGTTTGTTCGATCAGGTGGTTGAGGTTCTAGAGGCCTATAAATCCGGTGCGCTGATGAATGTCGTCAATTGATTAGGAGCAGTTTGGCGTTCCATCGCGTTTGACCGGCTTGGTGCAGTGGATTTTTTTGAGTAATCTTTCCCCGTTATAGCAGTGGCCTTCGGTTGAATTGATCGCGGCGGCCTGGGCTGTGAACATTTCGCATTCTTCTAATGAATTCACTCGTACGAACAGCAGGTTTTGATAGTTTTGAACCCACATATGGGTGGCAGGCGTATAGTTTTTTTTCTGTGCTTGAGCGGGTGAAAAATTATAGATAAGCGCACATAAGAGGATAAAAGCCCCTATAATGATTTTTAACTGCATGACGAATCCCGTTTTCAAATCTGAGTTGTTGATGACTATATGACATTTATCCGGAACCTCAAACTTCACAATTTTCGTTGTTATGAAAGGGCTGAATTTTCGGCGTTGCATGCTGGGCTAATCGTTTTGCATGGGGCGAATGGTGCGGGCAAGACTAATGTTTTGGAGGCGGTGTCTTTGTTGTCGCCGGGGCGGGGTTTGCGCGGGGCGAAAATGGCGGAGATTCAATCCCAAGATACGCCGAAGGGTGCAGGAACCCCGTGGGCGGTGGCGGCGCAGGTGCAGACGGAATACGGCCTGGTGCAGGTTGGGACGGGGCTGGAGCCATCCGGGGATAAGCGGCTGATCCGGGTGAATGGTGAAAATGTGCGCGGGCAAGCGGCGCTGGCGGAATATGTGGCTTGCGTTTGGCTGACGCCGCAGATGGACCGGCTGTTTATCGATTCGGCGTCGCATCGGCGCAGGTTTCTGGACCGGCTGGTGTTCGGGTTTGATCCGGGGCATTCGGGGCGCGTGAGCCGCTATGAAAATGCGATGCGTCAGCGCTCGAAGTTATTGCAAGAAGGCGGGGCGGATGCGAGTTGGCTGGATTCTCTGGAGGCGCAGATGGCGGAAACGGGGACGGCTATTGCGGCGGCGAGGCTGGATTTTGCCCAGCGTTTACAGAGCGCGTGCTTGGCAGCGGAGAATGCACATTTCCCCACAGCACATTTAGCGGTGCATGGAACGCTTGAGGGGGTGTTGGCCTCAGCAACAGCGTTGGAGGTTGAGGAGATGTTTACCTATGCCCTCAAGGATTCACGGGTGCGGGATGCGCTGACCGGTGGGGCGGCTACGGGGCCGCATAAGTCGGATTTGCTGGTGCACTATATTGCGAAAGATATGGCGGCGGATCAGTGTTCGACTGGGGAGCAGAAGGCTTTGCTGATCGGGATTACGCTGGCGCATGCGCGGTTGATTGCTGGAGAGCGTGGTTTTGCGCCGGTTTTATTGCTTGATGAGGTAGCCGCGCATCTCGATGAAGAGCGCCGGGCTGGGTTGTATGCATTGCTCGAAGAACTGAGCGGGCAGGTTTGGCTGACGGGTACGGACGGGGCGCTGTTTAGCGCCATTGAGGGCAGCGCACAGTTTTTTGAAGTGCAGGATGGAGCGGTTAAAAACCTTACTCAAAATCGTTCAGCAGCTTAAGGACCACATCATTCTGCTCCGGGGTGCCGATGGAGATGCGGATGCAGTTTTCGGTGCCGGGTTTGGTTGAAAAATCACGAATGATCACGTTGTTCTCGGCGGCGAATTTTACAAATTCTTCGGCTTTATTCATTTTCACAAGCAGGAAATTGGCATCGGAGGGGTATGTATATTTTACATAATGCGATTTCTGTAGAAGAGGGAGGATGCGGTTTCTTTCTTCGATAAGCTTAGCGACGTTGGCTTTGGCCAGCGGGCGGATGTCATCGGACAGGACATGCAGGGCAGCCTCGACGCTGGCGCGGGGCAGTGGGTAGGCATCGAGGGCTTTGGCTTTGACCAGAGCGATGAAGTCGGTATCGGCGCTGAGGAATGTGCCCATCCGCATGCCGGCCATCGCGTAGCTTTTCGACAAGGTGCGCAGGATGATCAGGTTCGGGTGATCAGCGAGCGATGAAGTCATTGAGCCTTGCGAAGAAAATTCGGCGTAGGTTTCATCGAGGATGACGGCGGCCTGGCCCTCGGTTTCGCGGCAAATTTCGGCGATTTGATCATGGGGGAAACTCGTGCCGGTCGGGTTGTTGGGTGAGCAGATATAGATCAGTTTGATGTTTTGGCCCGGAGTGAAGGTGGCGTTCACAATGGCTTTTTGATCGAGCGTGAACGTGCCGTCGGTTTTGCGGAGCGGCACTTCGAGCACATCGGCGGGCATGGCTTTGGCATCAACGCCGTACATGCCAAAGGTCGGCGGGCAGGTGAGGACGGCGTCTTTGTGCGGTTCGCAGAATAGTTTGGTAAGAATAACGATGGCTTCATCGGCGCCGCGGGTCATGACGATCTGGTCAGGTTTAACCCCATAGGCGTTTGCATAGGCGGCGGCAAGGGACTTGGGCTGGGGCTCCGGATAGCGGTTAAAGCCTTCCAGACCCGGCAATTCATACGGGTTTTCATTGGCGTTGAGGAAGATTTTTTCAGCCGATTTATCACTTTCCATCCCGGCGGAAACATAGCCTTGCAGGTCTATGTAATGCGGGCGGAGAAGGTTTTTGAGTGCTGGGTTCATGATCTTTGCTTATAAGCAAAGATCATGAACCCAGCACTCAAAAACCTTCTCCGCCCGCATTACATAGACCTGCA
>Ga0116162_10000858_pt1 | contig 20842 bp, 11 predicted proteins | sample AD_UKC105_MetaG_FD_89875 | JGI IMG/M metagenome (GOLD analysis project Ga0116162, IMG submission 89875) | Active sludge microbial communities of municipal wastewater-treating anaerobic digesters from Hong Kong - AD_UKC105_MetaG | ecosystem: Engineered > Bioreactor > Anaerobic > Digestate...
CTTCGAGTTCTTTCTTCTGATGTTCTTATCAGCTGTCAGAAGTAGCGGCAGAAGAAGCGAGTTCCTTAGATGATTCATCTCCTCGTTCAGAGGGTGTTCGATCTTAACCGGTTCTTTTACAAAGGGCGTGCAGTATTTACCGTCGACCATGCTTTTGCTGAATGTTTCGACAAGGCCGAGGTTTCTCAGCTTTTCTCTTACCGAATCAATAAGATCCTCATCTGGGTCTTCATTACTTTCCAGTCCGATCGAAGATATATTCAGTTCAGGGATCTTATCATATCCGTACAACCTTACCGCCTCCTCGATCAGGTCGATCTCTCTTGTTATGTCCGGCCTGAAAGTGGGGACTGTGACGGAAAGAGTATCGGCGTTTTTTACTTCAGCTGCTAACTCTATCTTATTGAAAGAAGAAACGATAAACGGGGCGTCGATTTTAAATCCGAGGACTTTTTCAGTTCTGGAAATCCTGAGTTCGATCTTTTTGCACGCGATCTTCGAGGGATAATTGTCAGCGATCCCGTTAAGGATGTCTCCTCCAGCAAGTTCTTTTATCAGTGCGGCGGTTCTGTTTATGACATGCTCCGAATCGTTCGGATCGACGCCTCTCTCGAAGCGCTTTGACGAGTCGGTGTGAATGTTGGTGAACTTAACGGTCTCCCTGATGTCGGCCAGGTTAAAGTAGGCAACTTCGAGAAGGATGTCCGCAGTGTCTTTCGTTACGCCGCTGTTGAGCCCTCCCATAACACCGGCGAGCGCTGCGGGTTTCTCCGCATCACAGATCATCAGTATTCTATCGTTCAGCTCGAGTTCTTTTCCGTCCAGTGTAACGAACTTCTCGCCGTTCACAGCCTTGCGTACGATGATCTTACCGCCCGAGATGTCCTTAAGGTCAAAAGCATGCAGCGGGTGACCAGTCTCAAGCATAACAAAATTTGTTATGTCAACTACATTGTTGATAGGTCTGAGACCTACGGCCAGAAGTTTTTCTTTCAGCCAGTCAGGTGATTCTTTTACCTGAACGTTCTTTATCACCCTTCCGCAGTATCTGGGGCAGGCGTCCGGCGCCAGAATATCAATTTTTATATTGTCAGAAGTCAGTTCGGAAGACTCTTCCGCCTTCACTTCCGGTATTTTAAGCTGCGAACCTGTCATGAACGCGAACTCTCTCGCGAAGCCGGTGTAGCCCAGCGCGTCGGCCCTGTTCGAAGTCACCTCCAGCTCGAGAACATAGTCCTCGTAGCCGAACAGTTCCTTCAAAGGCGTTCCGGCAGCATATTTTTCGTCCAGCACCATGATCCCGCCGTGATCGTCCGAAAGACCGAGTTCGTCCTCGGCGCAGATCATGCCGGCGGACTCTTCTCCGCGGAGCTTCGTTCTCTTTATCACGAAGTCCCCGACCTTCGCTCCTTCTGTCGCGACCGGAACGGTCTGACCTGCGGCAACGTTCGGAGCTCCGCACACGATCGGCAGCACCTCCGTCCCGACATCAACCTTGCACAGGCTAAGCTTGTCGGCGTTCGGATGCTTTACGCATTCCAGTACTTTACCGACGCAGAAATTCTCGTAATCTCTTTTTATATGCTCAACGCTTTCGCACTCGAATCCCAGTATCGCGAGCCTGTGTACGATATCGTCAATATTATTTGCGTTTATCTCGAAATCAACATAATCTTTAAGCCATTTTGCCGATATATTCATTTTGTTTTAAATCCGTTATAATTAAAATTGTTCAAGGAATCTCAGGTCGTTCTCTGTGAAATCCCTTATGTCGTTCACGCCGTATTTCAGCATAGCGAGCCTTTCGATACCAAGCCCGAAAGCGAATCCGGTAAATTCTTCGCTGTTTATCCCGACGTTCTCAAGAACTTTAGGGTGTACCATTCCGCATCCTCCCAGCTCAAGCCATCCGCTGTTCTTGCACAAGGAGCAGCCTTCGCCTTTGCATTTGAAGCAGCTCACGTCAACTTCAGCAGAAGGTTCCGTGAACGGGAAATAATGTGGTCTGAATCTTACAACGGTATCTTTTCCGTATAAAGCTTTGAAGAACTCCTTAAGCGTTCCTTTCAGCTCGGCGAACGAAACACCTCTGTTCACATACAAACCTTCGCACTGGCTGAACATAGCCAGATGGGTAGCGTTCTCTTTTTCGTTCCTGTATACTCTTCCGGGCGATATTATCCTGAAAGGAGGCTTGCCTTTTTCCATAGTTCTTATCTGCACGGATGATGTCTCTGTGCGCAAAAGTTTGTCTTTTTCAACATAAAGAGAATCTGTTACTTTTCTAGCCGGATGCCATGTAGGCATATTGAGCGCGTCGAAAATATAATATTCTGTTTCCACTTCCGGTCCTGTGGCGACAGAAAAACCCATCTTGCGGAATATCTTCTTAAGTTCGTCCCTGACAAGATTGAGAGGGTGATATGTTCCTGATTCAGGCATTTTGCCCGGCAGAGTGAGATCAATGTCTTCAGCGGAAGTCTCGGAATATTTCTCTTTATGAGAATTGATGATATCGAAAGCTTCATCCCTGAGTTCGTTAATGAACTGACCGAACTCTTTTCTGTTCTCCGGTTCTATGTCTTTTATTCTTCCGAACAGCAGGGTTATCTCGCCTTTCTTCGAGAGATATTTTATCCTTTTTTCTTCCGTTTCCGCATAGTCTGAAGCTGATCTTATGTCATCAAGTATCCGGGTTTTTAATTCAGTGAGATCGTTCATAAATATTTTATTTCAACTCCGTCATTATTAATCAGATGCTAAAAATAAATTTTTAAAGTGAAAAAGTCAATAAATATGTCGTAAATAAAAAAGAGCGGGAAACGGGGGTCGAACCCGCGACCCTCAGCTTGGGAAGCTGATGCTCTACCACTGAGCTATTCCCGCTGATAACGACTGTTTTAAAAAAAGGAGATATCTCTCCTTTACAGTGCTGAAGGCCGGACTTGAACCGGCACAGTACGAATACCGAGGGATTTTAAGTCCCTTGTGTCTACCAATTCCACCACTCCAGCAGCCTTAAAAATCCTTGAGGCGACGGCCAGATTTGAACTGGCGCATAGAAGTTTTGCAGACTTCTGCCTTACCGCTTGGCTACGTCGCCAAAAAAAAGAGCGAGAGACGGGGGTTGAACCCGCGACCCCGACCTTGGCAAGGTCGTGCTCTACCACTGAGCTACTCTCGCTTTCAAGTCGGGTAATATAATTAACGACTTAAAAGATTGCAAGAAAAATTTTTAATTTGTCAGAACATATTTCTTCTACCTTTTTAAACAAAATATTGTTATATTCTATATCCATAGACTGCTTAAGGTAAAAGAGGTTAAGAATGGATCTGATAAATCAAAGATATCAACCTGTGCAGCTGCTCGGTCAGGGAGGTTTCGGAAGCGTGTATAAAGTAGCCGACCAGTTCGAATACGGAAAGATCCTCGCTCTGAAAAAAATAAAGACCGATGTAATTTCAAGAAAAGCGATAAAGGTATTCAAACATGAGTTCAAGTTCCTGATATCGCTCGTTCATCCGAATCTCGTGAAGGTTCATGATTTCGATATAGATAAAGAAACGGATGAACTTTTTTTTACAATGGAGTACATCCAGGGTAACTCGCTTTACAAATCACTTAAGGAAAGTTTTTCATGGGAGAAAGTTGAAAATGACCTTATTCAGGCATCCAGAGCTCTCTCCTACATTCATTCAAAGGACATTATTCATTACGATATAAAACCGGACAACATTTTTATTGACGATTATGGAAAGCTTAAGCTGATGGATTTCGGATTTGCCGGTTCAAAGAATCCTACTGAAGTAAGGGGAACGATGCAGTTCATAGCTCCCGAGCTCATCCAGAAAAAGGATGTAACGCACAGGATCGATTTTTTCTCCCTCGGGGTGACATTTTATTTCAGTATTACGGGAAAACTTCCGTTCAAGGGTAAAGATAAGCACGAGATAATGTCAAATTCTGTGAAAGGTATATATACTCCTCTGGAGGAAATCCGAAAAGATATTCCCAAAAAGCTCGTAAAGGTTATTTCTAAGCTTATGGAGTCAGATCCGGATAAAAGGTACGACAGCGCCGATGAGATAATCATGGACCTTATTGAGGACAACCAGAAAAAAAATTCAGTTCAGTTCCTTTTTACCGGGCTGGGTATAAGATCGTATATTTCTTCAGGGAAGCTTATCGGTAGGAAAAGAGAACTGGGCGTCCTTCTGACGAACGCGTCAAAAGTATTCGAAGAGAAAGTATTTTACGACAATAAACCCGTTTTCCTTATCGGAAGATACGGTATGGGAAAATCCTCGATCTTGAGAGAATACAAATATCTTATACAGCTCAACGAGAATATCGATTATTTTACAGCTAATTTTGTACGAGGCGACGAAACAAAGTATCAGGCTTTCGAGATCATTATACAGGAAATGTTCAGGGTCTATAAACTGAACCCCGATCAGTATCCGGGACTCAGATTTATATTTAACAATAATGAAGATTATTCTGTAAAAGCTGATGATTCCGGGCTGGCCAGAATAAGAAATATTGAAGAGATCGATGCAATATCTGATTTTTTCTGCACTTTATCGACAAAAAGCAGGTTCGTACTTGAATTGAAAGATTTTGACAATGCGAACTCATCTTCGATCAACCTTCTTGAAGTTCTGACAAGGGAGATGAGAAGGAGCCCTGAAAAAGGCATGACGTTCATGATCGTACTAACCGTTCAGACAGAGAACCTGAAATCATATCAGAAGATCACGCTTAAAAGGTTAAGGGATAACATTCACAAGCTCGAGATAAATAATCTGAATGTTCTTGAAACCAGAGAATACATAACTCAAATGCTCATGGAAGAAAATATTCCCGAAGAGATAATAAGTTTTATACACAGATTCACGGGAGGTATACCGTATTATATCAACGAACTTCTGATATATCTGTTCAACAACAGTTATCTAAGCAGATCAAAGATGAAATGGTCACTGAATGCTTCATTTATGACTGATATTACAGCCGGTCTGAGAGACATAACATATAACAATTTTAAAAGATTCTCAAATATTGAACAGGCTATTGTGAAAGAGCTTGTAATTCTCAGCAGACCGGCTCCGATGAATATGCTTGATATAATATCAAAAGTCACGATGATCAATAACCAGATAGTATTAAAATTTCTTCATAAACTTACAGATTCGGAGGTTGTGGAAAAAATCAAATATTATGACGGGTACAGATATTATCTCGCCAAGAGGCTTTTTTCTAATGCCGTGATAAAAGATTTTAATAAGGACGATTATGCTTTATGGAGTAAAGCAACTGCTGAGCTGATAGAAGAGAAGCAGGGTGTTACTTCGGATAATATTTATGCTCTTACCGATTATTATTTCCGAAGCAACAGAAAAGACAAGTCGATCGAACTTCTTGAAAAGTCGGTTAACAAGTCAATCGAGGAGAACAACCTTGAGTTCGCTGTCACTAACCTGAAAAGACTATACGGCGCGATCGACGAGAAAACCGATCCCGTAAAGAAGGTCAATACTTTCCTCACAATGATCCAGCATCAGTCAGATCTCGGTAACTACGACGCCGTTCTAGATCAGCTCGTTAAATTCGAGGATGAATCTCACGAGATGACAGAGATCAATAAACTTAAAATACAGCTGATCAAATACGACTGTTCGTCAAAAGCAGGAAGGTACGATTATCTGGATTCAACAAGAAAATGGCTCACTTCATTCAAAATAAGGAACAGTTATCCAAAGGAAGTCAAGGCTGCATATCTTGTATGGCTTGCGGATTACAACAGCAATGAAGGAATTTACTCGAAAGCTTTACGTTATCTAAATAAAGCACTTACTATATACAGGAAAGGTAAAAGAGATCTTCTTGAAGCCAGAACGGTCTTTAAAATCTGCCGGATAAGGATGATCCAGGGAAGACTTAAAAATGTACTTAATGAGATGAATACATATTTTGAGACTTTTAAAAAATACAACGAATCTGAAGATATTCTGGAAGGATACTTGAGCCTCGGAGATATTTACCACAGCCTGATGGATAGAGATAATGCGATAAAGTATTATGCAGAATGCAATACTCTTGCTAAGGACGAAAATAACATTTCATTCGAAGTGCAGTCTTCTCAGAGGCTGTCCGAGTCAAAAATGAACAGCATGAATTTCAGCGATGCCATCAGTCTCATTAATTGCGGTGTTGAAAAACCTGAAGATATCAGTATAGCCGATCTGACAAGCGACATATTTTACGGAAGAGCTGTCTATTACTACACTACAGGAAAACTTGAACCGGCTTTACAGAGCATCGACAAGTCTATTGACATCAGGTCGCTTCTAAAAAGAAATGTTAAACTGACAGAATCATTGTTTCTTAAATGTAAGATACTGATCAGGCAGCAGAGGATCCCGGATGCCCAGAAAATACTGGAAATATCAAAACAATATTACAGCAGAGGTAACATACGATATATAGTAGCTTACTCTATCTGTGAGAGCCTTATATTAATCTGGACAGGAAAATATAAGAAAGCTCTGAAATCTCTTCTGAAGATAAAAAAGACCGTTGACGGGTTCATGGACCTCAAAGTAAGGATCAGATACAGAATTGTTCTTACGCTTGTTTACGAGAAGATGAAGGATATCAATAAAACAATGGGCTGTATAGGTGAAGCTTACGCTCTGTATTTTCAGAACAGCCAGCTGCTCGAGAACGAGAAGATACTGAATTTCAAATTGCTTATACTCTACAATAAGATAAGATGCTATGCGGGGGATCTTGACAACGGTATAAAAGATATGTCCAATATTATACAGTTTCTAGGCAATCATGAACTTCCGTTCTATAAAGCTGTCGTGAATTTCAATCTGGGTCAGGTATATCTTGATTCAGAGCAGAATTACAGGGCTGTCGGTTGTTTCAGATCGGCTAAAAAAGAATTCGAGAAACTTTCGACGAATTACCCGGAATACAAATACTGCATCGAAGTAATCGAAAAGATCGAGGGTAAGCAGCAGGAAGACAGACATGAAGAATGATCACTGTGAGAAAGACATACTGTTAAACTGCGACCGGAAACTTTCAGGAATGGCTCTAAGGAAATGTGCAGGCAGGTTTTTAAGCGATATCTCTCTATATACATTGATCCTGTCGTCCTTCACTGTGCTCGTTATAATTATAGAGATCAGCTATAGATTTGATACTCCAGGAAGGAAAATATTATTTTTTATGTTCATGGCATCGCTTTCAGTATTCACAGCCGCTTTGATAAAAACCGCTGTAAATTATTACGGAAAATATACTTATCAGAAAAGATCTGTCATATCTGAAATAGATAAGAATTACAGGAATATGAAGTTACTCATGCTCTATGATCTTGTCAGGATAGGACGAACAAACGATATAGCGGCGGCGGCAGTTGAAGATATTTACGGACATTTCAGAGCTAATGCTGAAATTCCCGGTGTTTTTAATATGAAAAGCCGTAAAAGTGAATATAAAAGATTATTTATTTCGTTTGTTCTTTTTTCAATAATTTTATTTTCAGGTACGGCAGGTTCTGCTTTCGATCGGATTGTGAAATATAATAGTGATTTTTCACTGCCTCCCAGCCATTCGCTTCATATCGGCAAAACGGAATTGTACATACCTGAATCCGATACTCTGGAGATCATATGCAGTTCTTCAGGATCTGTACCTGAAATTGTGATGTTTAAGAAAGTAATAACGCAAAGCGGAAACGAACTCTCTTCCATAATAGCAAATGACGGCAGTGACAGATTCGTTTTCAGAGAGCCGGCCGTAAATGATCTTATCTGTTTTTTTGAATCGGAAGAGACCAGGTCGGACACATGCAGGGTCGTAGTTTTGAAGAGACCTCATGCGGATGAACTTTACGCACGATTGAAATCGCCGGCATATACGAAGCTTGAAGTTAAAGAATATGACAGATCGTTCACCGAAATTACAGGATATAAGGGCTCTGTATTGAGTTTAAATCTGAGATCAGATCCTTTGGGAGCCGATTCAGTACTAGTCGTTTTCAAAACAGGTGAGAGAATTTTAATGGAAAAGAATTCTGAAACAGAGTTTTCTTCTAATATTCGCCTAAAATCAAGATCCGAATTCCATTTTTCTCTTTACAGGAGTACTTCTGAAGGGAATACTCTTACTAATTTGTCTCCGGTTATTCATAAGCTGGAAGTATTGAACGATGAATATCCGTTCATCAATCTGATATATCCCGAAGATGGAATGCTCCTGAAAGAAGATATGAATATTCCTGTTTTCGCTACCGGGACCGACGATTTCGAGGTTAGCAGGATAGAGCTTCACATGAGAAAAGTATCCTTTAACAGGTTCACCGGCAGATCAGAAAAGTCGGATTATGTTGTCAGAAGGCTTGAGAATGCCGGAGAAAAAGAAGGGGTTTCAGTAGTAAACAGTTACGAATCGTGCAGCGGTCTGAATTTGCTGCCCGAGGATAAGGTGGAGCTTTTCCTGAGAATATTTGACAACGACGATATTTCCGGACCTAAATACACAGATTCACAGGTAAGAACTGTAATACTTCCCTCGATAGAGCAGCTGCTTACCAAGACTGAAAAGAACTACCAAGAACAGGATAAAATATTAAATTCAGAACTCGAAAGGAATAAAGATATTCTTGAATCGATTGACGATATTTCAGAGAAATTGAAAAAGAACAGGGAACTGAACTGGGAAGATAAAAACAGACTTGATCAGATACTTCAGGAGCAGGAAAAGATGAAAAGGAACCTGGAGGATCTTGAATCTGAGATAGAAAAGAATATCTCCATGCTTGATGAAAATTCTGTTCTGAGTGATGAAACGATGAAAAAGTATATGAAACTTCAGCAGCTCGTTGACGAAATGTTCTCAAAGGATATTAAAGAAAAGCTTAAAGATCTTTCCGAACTTTCAAATGAGGAGAAATTCGATAAAGCATCATACGCAGAACTCCTGAAGGATTTTGAAAAAAACCAGCAGAAATTCAGGAACGATCTAGAAAAGACCATAGAAATACTGGAACAGATTAAGAACGAATACCTACTTGATAAGCTTTTAAAGCAGCTCGATCTTATGATATCAGAACAAAATGAGATAAATCTAGATCTAACTGAATTTTCAGCTCATGAAATGTTAAAAAAAGAAGCATCTGTCGAGAAGTCTTTCAAGTTCTTTAAAAAGGAACTTCAATCTTCATCCGAGAGTATGGAAGGTTTGGGTATCGACAGCGTCAAACAAAAGGCGGAAGAAATAGATCTTGAGGAAAATTTCTCAAAAATACAGTCTCAGATGTCTTCATCGGAATTTACTGAAGCCAGGAAAACGGGAAATGAAATTTCATCCAAACTGCTGGATATTAAGGAAGATATTGAGGGAGTTAAGAAAAAAATGATGGATGAAGAGAAAGAAAAGTTAGTAAAAGAACTGAATTCTGTTATTTCTGACCTGATAGCTGTATCGGATGAGCTGGAAAACATAAAGAATTTCTCTAAAGACATTCCTTCAGATTCCGGACATGCCTCTAAGTTAATTCGGGATTATGCAAGGATAGGATCTTCGCTTGAGACCGCTGCAGTTAAAATATTTGAAATATCCAAGAGAACTTTTTTTATAGATAAAACTGTCATAGCTCAGATCGGCAGGATAGAAGAGCTTTTCCGCAGCACATCCGTGGTTTTCAACAACAGGCAGTTCTCTTTCACTTACGAAACGAATGCAGTGCTTATGGGCAGCATAAATAATCTCGCAATTATGCTGAACGAAGCGATAGGAGAACTTAGATCGGCCGAATCGCCGTCAGGTCTTGAAGAGATGCTGAAAAAAATGGAGGAGATGGCCAGAAAACAGGCTGAACTTAACAGTAAAACGTCACAGTCGATGTCTTCCTCTCAGGGCGCGGGAATGTCTCAGATGCAGGAAATGATGAACAGGCTGGCGCAGGAACAGGCTCAACTCTATGATGCTCTTATGAAAATGCAGTCGGGAATGAAAAGTCCGGGCGAGCAGGGTGAGCCCGGAAGCGAAGGATCTCCCGGGGACGGGATCGAAGGGCAGCAGGGCAATGCGGGAAGCGGTTCGCCCGGAAACAGCGGCGCCAGAGGGAATTCAGGGACACCTGTCTCCGGAGAGAACGGAACGCCCTACGCTCAGGGTAACGGGTTGGGGAAGAAATTAGGCAATATAGGTTCAGATATGAAAGAGATCGAAGATCAGCTTAAGGACAAGAGGCTCGATGAATCTCTTCTCTCAAAGCAGGATCGGGTCCTCGAGAAACTTCTGGACGCAGTTGAGTCACTGAAAAGAGAAAAGCTGGACAACAAAAGGGAAAGCCGGACCGGAGACCTGAGAGCACTTGATCCGGGGAAAATAAATATTAAGAATGAGAATGATCTTAAGGAAATGCTTATAAGAACCCTTAAAGACGGTTACTCCAATGAATACAAGATAAAAATAAAAAAATATTTCAGGCAACTTGAAAATTAAAAAATGGAGGTTGTTGTGAAAAGAATTTACTTTATTCTCGTTGTTATATCCGCTCTGATCGCGATGACATCTTGTTCTGAAAGCAGAGAAAAGCTTTTTGTGGTCTCAATAAGCTCGCTGAACGGGAATATTTTTCCCGTAGATAAAGATTCTGTCAAATACGGAGGTTTCAGTCTTATATCTTCAAAGATAAAAGAGATCAACAAGAACGACAGGTTCAAAACAGACATAATCGGGAATTCTAACTTTATCTACGGTACAAGAGAGGCTTATCTGACAACGGGAAGATCTGTTGTCGACCTGATGAATATTCTAAACTTCAGCTGTCTGATATTAGGTCACAGGGAATTCTATTTCGGATATGAAGAGCTTTCAAATCTTTCAAAACAGGCAAAATTCCCTTTCGTTTCCGCGAATCTTGTGAATAAAGACTCTTCGAGGATCGATTTTATTAAGCCGTACATCATACTAAAAGACGGTAAAAGCGCAGTCATCGGAATAAGTACCGGCAAGGTCATTAAGGCTAACTTGGATAAAGATGTGAACAAGATCGCGATACTGGATCCGGCTGATGCGGTCAGCAGATATACAGATGAGCTGAAAAGAATGGGTGTGGAGAATATCATTGTTGCAGGAGATTATAACTGCAGCGAAAGTTCGGGATCAAATCTTACCGCTTCAGAGGCGGACAGACTGTTTTCTCTCCGTGATATCAGTCTGTTTCTGACTACTACTGAAGATAACAGGAGCTGCTCGCTTCAGGGCAAGAAACCGGTTCAGATATGCGGAATAAACGGTGCTGAGCTTGTATCTTTCGAGATCGAAAAAAATAAAATATCCAATCTTGAAAATCATTCTGTCAATTCGATCGGGATACAGCCGGACAAAGAGCTGTCTTCACAAATGGCTGAAATAAACAATATGATCGAAACCCTGACAGGAAAAGTTTTAGGTACCGCCGGTGACGACATCCCGCACGCTCAGGGAGATAAATTCTCAGTTGAGACTCCCCTCGGAAGCTTAGTGTCAGATATTATGAGAGAATATACCGGGACCGAAATATTTTTCATGAACAGCGGAAAAGTAAGAAAAGGTTTTGAAAAAGGTCCTGTGACGCTCGGAGACCTTTATAATATCATGCCATATGAAGGCAACATTGTGTCGGTAAAAATGAGCGGAGAGCAGATAAAGACGATCCTCGAAAGTTCGTGTTCGCTGAAGATGAGTAAAAGTTTTCTGCAGGTGTCAGGAATAAGCTTTACGTTCGATTCTTCCAGAAAAGCGGGAGACCGCGTGCTGTCAGACAGTATTAAAATTAATGGAAAACCTCTTGACGGGAAGCGTATTTACACTGTATCATTAACCGATTATATATATCAGGGCGGAGATTCATATAACGAATTTCTGGACATGGGCGTAGAACTTGAAAAAGTATATCAGAAGCAGATGAGAGAGATAATTAAAGATTACATACTGTCAAGAGGATCCATAATCAGGGGCGAGAACAGCAGGATTACCGATGTTTCAAAACTATAACCGGAGGATATGATTTGACCGTAGCGGATATGATCAGGAGTAAATTGTTTTACAGGCTTGTTTTTCTCTTTATACTGATAGTTCTTCTCCCTATCGGTGTAGTAGCGTATTTTGTATACGATCTGATTACCGAGAATCATAATGATAATATCCGGAGAACACTTGAATCGGGAGTCAGCTTTATAAACACAACTTTTACCCATAATTCAGATATAGCGTCAGCAAATTCGGTAAGAGTAAGAGACGATCACAGATTTTACCGTGAGCTCAGACCTGTTTTGGAAAATGAGAGTGACGGATCCGGGCTTATGAATTTTCTAAGGTCCAATTACAATTTTGACAGTTTCAGGATCGTTGACAAATCAGGTAAAATCGATTTTTTCTATTCTGAAAAGATTAAGGACGACCCGAGAATACCATGTCTGAAAGATATTAATGCGCCGGCGATAAGCTTCAGGAATAATAAATTCGTAGTATCCGTATCGCTGCCGGTTGGTGTTGACGAAAGGGAATACTATATTGAGCTTAGCAAAGAGATCGATAATTATAACATCTATGAAGTCGGAAAAAGTCTCGGTTTCGATTTTACTCTTCTGGAGGAAAAAGATCTCGTACTTAACAGTATATTTACGACTGTTTACGACAGTTACGGGAAACCGGTTAAAGGCAACGGTATCGAAATCAATCAGAATTCCTTCAATCTTGGACAGGTGTCCGACTGCTATATAGCTTCTGCAAAGCGGAAGATATATTTTTTTAAGCCTGTGAATTTTATAAAAAATTTTCTTGGCGCAATAACTTTGGTCGAAGACGTTCATTATATAAGATCGGCAAAGATACATTTCATGATCCTTATGGGTATATTTGCGGGACTCCTTTTGCTTCTCGGGATATTTATAAAAAATCAGATAGTGTCGCCCGTAGAGGAACTGCTTGAAGGTATCGGAAACGTATCTAAACAGATCGACACGGATCAGCCTATTGAACCGCTTGACATTCACAGTATCGGAGAGATCGGACAGCTTGCGGACGAATATAATAAAATGGCTTCAAATCTGGGCAGGAGTTTCTCAAGGATCAAATACCTGCAGAATTACCTGCTGAATATATTTGAATCAATGCCTTCGGGCCTTATAGCAGTTGACAGTCAGGGAAAGGTAACCCAGTGGAACAGGAATGCAGAGAAATATACAGATCCGGAAGAAAGTATTTATGTGGGCGAGGAAGTATGGAAAGCTGTTAAAGATCTCAAGCTCCTAAAGAACGATCTTCTTAAATATATCGGCGAAAGAAATCATGTCGAAATAAGCAGAGAACCTCTCCAGAACGGTGAGAGGAGAAATATAAATATCCATATGTTTCCTCTTATAGCGAACGGTGTTAAGGGAAGCGTTATAAGGATCGATGATCTGACAGAACTTAAGAAAAAGGAAGAGCAGCTGATTCAGGCTCAGAAAATGGAAACTATAGGAACTCTGGCTGGAGGTATCGCTCATGACTTTAATAATATACTCAGCGGAATAGTAGGTGTCGTTTCTATTTTGAAGTACCGTACCGACAGGCAGATCGAGATCCCTCCCGGACAGCTGGCTGAATATCTTGATATTATGGAGAAGTCAGGAAAGCGCGCCGGAGATATTGTTCAAAGACTTCTTACCCTTTCCAGAAAGCAGAATACACTTCTGGAAAATGTCAGAATATCCGAAGTGGTTTCACAGGTAATAAAAATATGCTCGAATACATTTGATAAAAGGGTTCGGATAACGGGCGTTAATCTTGATAGCAGTTCTTCGATACATGCTGATTTTACTCAGTTGGAGCAGGTAGTACTTAATCTTGCAATAAACGCTAACCACGCGATGACGATAATGAGAAGCGAAAATGAAAATTACGGCGGAAACCTGACTTTAGAGATCATAGACGATATAACCGATTCTGAGATATCGAAACTGATTAAAGCGGATGATACGAAGCGCTATACATGTATTTCAGTAAAGGATACAGGTGTGGGAATGGACAGTTCTGTAATAAAACAGATGTATGAACCTTTTTTCTCGACCAAGGATAAGAGCCTGGGGACCGGACTGGGTCTGACGATAGTCTACAATATCGTCCAGCAGTTCGGAGGTATCATAGATATCGACTCCGTTCCGGGTAAAGGTACCGAATTCAGACTTTATTTTCCAAAATACGAAAGCTGCGGAAATTCGGATGCTGCCGAAAGTTCAGCTGTTATTAAAAAAGGCGCCGGAAATATACTGGTCGTTGATGACGAGCCCGTTCTGAGAGAGCTTGCTACATCAATGCTGACCCAGGCCGGATATTCAATTACAACAGCCTCAGACGGGAGAGAAGCGATATCAGTTTACAAACAAAAAAATAAAGAGATAGTATTGGTCTTGCTCGATATGATAATGCCTGAGATCGACGGGAGGGAAACATTTAAAGAACTCTTGAAGATAAACAGGAACGTGAAAGTTATAATGACTTCCGGGTTCGCCAGGGACAGCAGGGTCGAGGAAGTTCTTAACGAGGGTGCTGTTGACTTCATTCAGAAACCTTATACGATCTACAATCTGACTGAAAAAGTTTATGGAGCTGTTTATAATGAAAATAACAAAGAAGCATCTGCCGGAATGGATAAAAATTGATTTCAGGCATAACAGCAATGTTCTGGATATAAAAAGGGAATTAAGGGGAAGGCATCTTCATACTGTCTGCGAGGAGGCGAGATGTCCTAATCTTTCAGAATGTTTCGGGATCAAAAAGACCGCGACCTTCATGATACTCGGGGATAAATGCTCGAGGAACTGCAGATTTTGCAATATCAGGCACGAAAAACCTTCCGGAGTCGATATAGATGAACCTGAAAATATCGCTGTAATGGTCAGGGAGTTGGAACTAAGGCATGCGGTTATTACATCTGTTACACGGGACGACCTTTTAGACGGAGGAGCCGGTCATTTTGCAGCAACTATCAAAGCTGTAAAAAGTATGACAAACGCGACAGTAGAAGTTCTTACACCTGATTTTATGGGTAATTCTGAAGCGAGGAAAACTGTATCCGGCGCCGGACCGGATATTTTCAATCATAATGTAGAAACGGTATGCGAACTATACACTTCCGTCAGACCTGAAGGAAACTATGCCCGGTCGATTGAATTTTTAAAGGGGATCAAAAATGACAACAGGAATGTCCTGTCCAAATCGGGCATAATGGTGGGGCTGGGGGAAACTGAAGATCAGCTTAAGAAATTGCTCGGCGATCTTGCAGAAGCGGAAATAGATATTTTTACATGCGGACAGTATCTCAGGCCTTCAAGGCGCAATATAGAGGTTAATGAGTACAAATCTGAGGACTGGTTCGAAAAGTTCAGGGAAACCGCCTTGTCTTTCGGTATAAAATATGTATATTCATCTCCATTCACGAGAAGCTCATATAACGCCGCTGAGATAATTTCAATGATAAAAAGGTCAGATATTAATGGCTGAAATAAACGAGAAAATACCTCATTGGTTCAAAGGTGAAGAAAACATCGTGTCTGTTTACTCGTCGGTTAGGATATCCAGAAACTATACAGGAATGAACTTCCCTTCATCTCCGGGATACAGCCTTTATAAAGAAGTCGAGAAAAAGACCGATGATGTTCTTGCTGAACATTTAATTTCGAAAAGGATCATAAAATTTTCTCTGTCTGCAATTCCTCAGGAGGAAATTTTAAGGATGAAAAGACTCAGAATCCTTCCGGAAAAGAGGAACGACATTCTGATCAGGCTCGCGCTCTATTACGATGAAAAGAACAGATCATATCTTCTTACGAACTATATAGACCACCTCACTTTCTTTTCACACTCTCAGGGAACCGGAATTTCGTCCGCATTCAGAAACTGCAGAAACTTTGCGGACCTTTTTGAGAATGCGGGACCGGCAAAGGACTCACGCGGTAATTATCTAACATCCGGTATAGATTATTTCGGATCAGGACTGAAATGCTTTTCAGTTCTTTCTGTTCCTGTTTTAAGAATCGCGGGAAAGATCGGAGAGATCAGATCGTCTCTGGAATATAATGGGATGTCAGTTCAAAGTTATTTCCGAACGGCAGAAGATTTTATTTTGATTATTTCCAATAGAGATTCCTTTTCTGTACCTCAAGGCGAAATACTGAGAAAATTTAAAGAAGTTATGAAGGAATTAAAAAAGATGTCAGCAAATGCCGCGGATGATCCCGGTATGAATTACTTATTTATGAGAAAGAGGCTGTATGAAATAATTAATTCTGAACACTTGACATTTAAGGATTTTATTGAGATATATGATATACTTTCCTTTTTAAGGTGGAAAGGTAAAATAAAGCTCAGAATATCAGAACTCAACAGGGTGCTGGTTTTACTGATGCAGGAATCTTCCGGGATCGTTTCCGGAGGAGCGTTAAAACGTTCATTGACTGACGGATTTCTGAAAAAGGCGGCAAAAACAATTAATAAAGAGGTAGCGAAATGAACCTTATGCCATTTGTGATACTCATAGTCATGTTCCTTCTGGGAATAAACGGCAGGACAAGAGGAGTAGTAAATTATAAATTTCCAATCGAGAGGATAGTATTTTCTATGGCCGTGATGCCGTACGCCGCAGTATTCATTAAATCCAAAATGGTTGCCTTCATGCCCGAAATGGTAGCAGCAATATTAGGCGTTCTTATCGGGCTTGTAGTTGTTTTTGCCGTATTTACTTTCTTATTCGGAAGGATAGCGAAAATACCTGAGTATGAAAGCACAGGTGCAGACAAAACACTGGGTTTTATCGTAGGGGCTGTAAAAGGTTTTGCCGTTATGTGCGCGATAATAATGTTGTATGCGATCATGTTCGCAGATTTAATTCTGCCGAAGTTGGTGACTATGAACATGAAGGAGAATTTTGCGAACAACAGGATCGAAAATTCAATTGAATACTACAGGTATACAGTTTACAAAGTTTTTGCCAAGGCAAAATCACTGGATGTGGCTGATGCAACTTCTACGACTAAGAATTTTTACAGCGGTAAAACAAAAATAGACCTGAAAAAAGGCGCACAGGAGAACTTTTCGGGAAAGACGATAGTTGACACCACGGTTCCCGGCTATGTGAGATGGAGCACAAGAGATTATACTCCGGAGCCTGAAAAACCTGCTGAACCCGAACAAGAAAAAAAATAAAAATATAGGGGAGTATCATGCCTGAAATAATTGATGTATTCGCAAGAGAAGTTCTGGACTCAAGAGGAAATCCCACTGTAGAAGTGGAGGTCTTTCTTCAGGACGGATCAAAAGGTAAAGCTATTGTTCCTTCAGGAGCATCGACAGGCGAGCATGAAGCCTGCGAGCTTAGGGACGGAGACAAGAAACGATATATGGGAAAAGGCGTTCTGAAGGCCGTTAAGAATGTCAATGAGATAATCGCGCCGGAAGTCATAGGGTACTATGCTACCGAACAGGCCGTGATCGACAAGCTGATGATCGAGCTTGACGGAACACCCAACAAGGTCAAGCTGGGAGCGAACGCAATACTTGGCGTTTCCATGGCCGTGGCCAGGGCTGCCGCCGAATCAAGAGGTCTTCAGCTGTATCAGTACCTCGGAGGCGTGAACGCAAAAAGGATACCCGTTCCAATGATGAACATAATGAACGGAGGCTCTCACGCGGATAACAATGTAGATCTGCAGGAATTCATGATAGTTCCGTACGGGGCTGACAATTTCAGAGAATCACTTAGAATGGGAGCCGAGATCTTCCACACGCTCAAGGGTATTCTAAAGAAAAAAGGTTTAAGTACGGCTGTAGGCGATGAAGGCGGCTTCGCACCCAACCTGAAGTCGAACGAGGAGGCTCTGGAGCTTATAATGGAGGCTATAAAAGCGGCGGGATACAAACCCGGAGATCAGGTTCTTATCGCCCTGGATCCGGCGGCAAGCGAGTTCTATGACAGAAAATCCAGAAAACACAACCTCGACTCAGAAAAGAAAAAACTGACTTCGATGCAGATGGTCGAATATTATACAAAGCTCGTAAAAAAATATCCGATATTCTCTATTGAGGACGGAATGGCTGAAGATGACTGGGACGGCTGGAAGATGATTACTGAAAAACTCGGTAAAGATATTCAGCTGGTAGGAGACGATCTGTTCGTAACGAACATCAGCAGGCTTAAGATGGGATTTGATAAAAAGGTAACGAACTCGATATTGATAAAACTCAACCAGATCGGAACAGTGAGCGAGACAATGGAGTGTATCGAGACAGCTTTCAAAGGCGGATATACGACGGTGATTTCCCACAGGTCGGGCGAAACCGAAGATCCTTTTATAGCCGATCTCGCAGTGGCTGTAAATTCAGGACAGATAAAAACAGGTTCTTTATGCAGAACGGACAGGATATGCAAATATAACCAGCTGCTGAGAATAGAGGAAGAACTGGGAACCGCTTCAGTATTCGGCCTTGACCTTAAGAACAGGAACATCACAAAATTTAAAAACTAGAAGACGCGGGAGGTTTAAGATATCTTTCGGGAGGAATAACCATACAAAGATAATATTCCTGTTTTTTCTTTCGACATTTTTTGTTTCGTGCGTACTTATGCCGCCTACCGGGCAGGAAAGAACAGACGAGGTACCCAGGACTGAGGTCGGCAGGGAAATAACGCTTGACGCAATCGACATTATAATAACTGAAGATCCTGGAGATTCAAGGATAATCGAAATATACAGAGACGAAGTTCTTGATAACTGTGAGAGAAGATTTATCGACATGACAGGTTATTACAGGAATGGGGAACTTCTGGCGGCTAAGTTACTCTTCGACAACATACTGGAATCGCTTGAGTACCTTTACGGCGACAGGAAAGTATCGGATACCGAAATGCTGAAGGATTTCTGGAGCGAGTTCAGTGATCAGAACATTAAAAACTCCGGCGTTGACATTTACGCCATTTACAATTCTCTGTATCTGGACGAATCTCTTTTTGCAAAAGAGGAACCCTCAAACGAGCTTGTGATCGAAAAAACTGAAGCCCAGGTTGTTAAGCAGAACAATCCAGGATTTTTATACGTTGAGGAAAAAGTAAGAGAGTTATTTTCGGCATCTCCGGAAAAGGTGTCAGACGATTTCATCAGGCTGGTTTACGAAAGTTATAATAGTTATCTCTCGGATAAGATAGGCATCAAGGAAACCTACATACGATCGCAGAAATACATTAATTTCATAAAGACTAAACTGAAAGATAACGGGCTGGATGAAATATATTCATACATTCCTGCAGTTATGACATCTTTCTACGAAGGTTCAAAGAACGGCAGCATCTGGAGGGTTGAGAATATTAAGGAGTACAGAAGTTTCAGGAACAATACCGGTGCTTCAACCGCCCTTGTTATAAAAAAGATCAAAGAGCTTTCGGAGAAAAAGAACGAATTCAGGATAATAGCCACGATACTTGAAGAAGAAAAATACAATTTGAGTAAAAAAGATCTCGTGAAAGATATTTATACAGACAACTTCGCAAATTTCACTGCAATGACAATAATACTTTCAAATCCCGTCGTACACGGTTTTGAAGGAGTGGACCTTGACGGAGCAGAAGAAAGTAAATATTTTTCTTCATACGAGGATTATATAAAAAACCCGTCAAAATTCACGGCTCAAACAGGTTCAGGATCTAAAACATCTTCGTCCTCAGGATCTAAATACTCAAAGTCGTTCATAAGGATAATGTACAAAGTCCAGAAAGGTGATAATCTTGATAAGATTGCCGATCTGTTCAAAGTGAGCGTGAACGACCTGAAAAAATGGAATCCGAACGATACATCTAAAAAATATCTTTATCCGGGCATGAGTCTCTATGTTCGGGGAGATAATTTTCAGTATTACGTAGCAAAAAGCGGCGATTCTATAGGTAAGATAGCTTCGAAATTCGGAATGAGCGAGAGTGATTTTAAAAAGATAAATACGCTCAGCAGGAATACGATATATAAAGGCAGAAAATATATAGTCAGGAAGAGGTAAGATGGCTGAAGGACTTCTTGTAAAAAAAAGCGGCCGCAGAGCGGGACTGATCGTCCTCATCGATCCGGATAAGATAGATCCGAAAGAAATAGAGGCTAAAATACAGATGTTTCAGGATCAAGGTACTGACGCCTTTTTTTTCGGGAGCAGCCAGCCTGTAAAGAACGATATCCACTCGATAGCAAAAGCTATTCGGGATTCCGCGAACATTCCTCTGATACTCTTTCCGGGGTCTTCAGAGCAGGTCACACCGTATGCCGACGGAATACTTTTTATCACGCTCATCAGCGGCAGGAACCCCGATTATCTGATAGAACATCATGTTAAAGCGGCGCCTTTCGTTAAAAAACTCGGACTTAAAGTTCTCCCGACCGCTTATCTTCTTATTGAATGCGGATACCGTACTTCGGTCGAAAGGGTGAGCCGCACCCAGCCGCTGCCGGCGGGCAACATCCCGAACATCGTAGCACACGCGCTCGCCGGAGAGATGATAGGCATGAGATACATTTATCTCGAAGCGGGCAGCGGAGCTAAGAACCCTGTTTCACCGGATATAATCCGCGCTGTTAAAAATGAGGTAACAGTTCCCGTGATCGTCGGCGGAGGCATCAGAATACCGGAGTACGCAAAGACTCTCGTTGATGCCGGAGCGGATTTTATTGTTATAGGAAATGTTCTGGAAAAATCTGATGATCCTGAAATAGTAAAAAAATTCGCGGAGGCCGTTAAATGAAGGTCGATGACGAC
>Ga0116162_10000867_pt1 | contig 20630 bp, 19 predicted proteins | sample AD_UKC105_MetaG_FD_89875 | JGI IMG/M metagenome (GOLD analysis project Ga0116162, IMG submission 89875) | Active sludge microbial communities of municipal wastewater-treating anaerobic digesters from Hong Kong - AD_UKC105_MetaG | ecosystem: Engineered > Bioreactor > Anaerobic > Digestate...
GCCCGTCTCTAAAGTGCAAGGTTGCCGCAGTGCTGAAACTGGGCGATGAAGTCATCAAGCTGGGCCAGAGAAAGGATTGGATCAATGTACGGGTAAAGGCCACTGACCGCGAAGGTTGGGTGGCCTCGACCCTGGTCGGGAAAACGGCCAACAAGAAGAAACCTGCTTCCAGGATCAAGGAACAATCGCCTCCACAAGGAAAAGATAAGCAGGGGTCATCCGAGTTGCAGGAAGAGTTCGCCCCCTGACCCCCCAGGATTAAACTTACAATGTAAAAAAACCGATTCTACGAATATACACCCTTGAAATATGAAACCATTGAAAGGGGATGGGGCTATGAAAGAAGAAAGCAGATCAGTTGACCGGTTGCTGGACGTGCTCGCCGAAGCCAAGGACCTGGTAACCGACTTTGCGGACGAGGCATTCAAGAGCAAGGCGGCTGAAGAGGCGCTGCGGGAAAGCGAAGAGCGGTACCGGATCCATTTTTCCCTGACCAACGACGTCATGTTCTCCTTTGACCGGCAGCTCACGATCAGAAGCGTTTCTCCCAACGTCGAGCGGGTGCTCGGGTACACACCCGAGGAACTGACCGGCAGGACCATTGCAGAATCCAACCTGCTCCATGCCGACGATATGCAGGAAGCACTGGACAATGCCCAGCACGTCCTTGCCGGAGGTGTATCCCTGTCCTCCATCTTCCAGTTCGTGACCAAGAACGGCGACATCCTGATGGGCGAGGTGAGCGGCATCCCGCTCAGCCGCGACGGCAAGGTCGTGGAGGTGATCAATGTGGCCCGGGACATCACCAAGCGGGTCAACACGGAAAACGCGCTCCGCGAGAGCTCGGAGCGCTACCTGCACATCCTCGATTCCCTGCCCGGCGCGGTATGCATCATCAAGGACGAAGACACCAGGTTCATGTTCGCCAACCGGGCCTTCTGCGCCCTGAGCGGCCACGAGATCCGCGACATCATCGGCAAGACCCCGGTCGAGCTGAAGCTCCCGGTGGGGCTCGACGATTTCTTTTCCAGCCACAAACCCGATGCGGGTTCTTCCCAGAACAACCTCAGGAAGCAGCGGCTGAAGAAGAAGGACGGCACCGTGGCCGATGTATTTGTCTCGTCAGGCCCCATGAAGTACGGAGACGAAGACTGCCTCATCATGGTCATGATGGATGTCACCAACTACAAGCGAAGCCTGTAGCTGATGACCCGCACGGCTGAGTCCCGTTCAGTCACTCATTCGTGTCAGGCTTTGAAACGACCACCTTGCCGTCCTTCACCGGCAGTGTGGCGCCCGGCCTGAAGGACGTCTGCACGACCCCTTCCTTGCCATCGAGCAGATAGGTCACCTTGTAGCCGACCACCTTCTGCGATTCGTCGTACTCCGTGTGGCAGACGCGTTTCGTCGTGGTGACCGTGTCGCTTTCCTGCATGCCCTTCTGAACCTGGTTCCCTATCACTGCACCGCCGATAGCCCCGGCGGCTGCGGCAATCTTCTTGCCCTTTTTGCCGTGGGCGAGATTATAGCCCAGCACACCGCCGGCAGCTCCGCCGGCCACGGTGCCGGTGATGCGATTGGGGTCCTGCACCGGTGCCTGCTCCTGCACCTGCACGTCCTCACACACCTCGCGCGGGGTCCTGACGGTCTTCGTGACCTCCTTCACGGCTATGACATCGGCATGATCCGCAGGGGCACTCTGTGCCTCGGCGACCGGCGCGGAGACATCCGGTGCAGGGGCATTCTGGTCGGAAACCGTGCTCTGTACGATAAGGGGAGCGCTCAGGGAAGTATACTGACCTTTCGGTCCGCTGCTCACGGTGATGCTCTCACCGGTCATCCCGTTTGCTCCCTGCGGCGTCAGGACATACTGCGACATCGGGTACAGCTTGGCGAACGTGAAGGACCCGTCCGCTCCTGATATTGCCTCGAACTGCTCGAAGCCCTTGACCGGCTGGACCTGTTTCGCGATCACCTTTATCCCTGCCAGGGCCTGTCCATTGCTGTCCGTCACGCTGCCTACGAGCCCCGTATCCTTACTGCAGGAGCAAAGGCAGAACATTATTCCCAGCGCACTCAGTGCAACAACCCATTTCTTCGCCTTCATGCTTGAGATCTCCCCTCCATGGCTTTTTCGTTCTTCATAATAACCGCAATCGAACACAGATCAAGCGGTTTTTCCCTTCATTCCAGGACCACGAATCTGGGCATATGATCATCGTATCCTATTGTCATACAAAAAATATCTGTATATATGTACACGAAACAGCATTGGCACCGGGAGGGGGTTTCATCATGAGAGATGTTGTTGTCATCGGCGCAGGGCTCCATCGCTACGGCATGTTTCCCGAAAAAACCACCATTGATATGGGCGCGGAGGCGATCTCCCTTGCGCTCAAGGATGCCGGCATGGCCTGGAAGGACATCGAGGCCGCCTACTGCGGCACGGTGCAGCCCGGTGTATCAGGCGGGCATGCCATCTGCAACACCATGGGATACACGGGCCTGGGCATCACCATTGTGGAGAACGCCTCCGCGAGCGGATCGTCCGCATTCAGGGAGGCATACCTGTCCGTGGCCTCCGGTGAAAACGATGTCGTGCTCGCCTTCGGCGTGGACAGGCTCGGCTCGCAGCTCCTGGCGCCGCCGCCCGTATCCGTTCAGCCGCAGCCGGTGAATACGGCGCCGCCCGAACCCCAACAGCCGCAGCCGGAAAACGAACGGGTGGATGCAAAGTTCAGGAAGATGCTGCCGGTCCAGTACTTTGCCGAACTGGCCAGGCACTACATGAAGGAATACGGCGTCACGAGGGAACAGCTGGGCCAGGTCTCGGTCAAGAGCCACTATAACGCTTTCCTGAACCCCTATGCGCACTTCCAGAAGCCGTGCACGCTGGAGCAGGCCAACAATGCCCGCATGGTGGTGGATCCCCTTACCGTGCTGCACTGTTGCCCCATGGATGACGGGGCCGCAGCGGTCATCGTGTGTGCAAAGGAGACGGCAGGGAGATATACCGACAAGCCGTGCCCGACCATCGTGGCGTCCGTGAACAGGAGCACGCCGGAAGACGGCGACTTCTTCGTCACCCTGACCAGGCTGACATCCCGGGAAGCCTACAGGAAGGCCGGCATCGGCCCCGAGGACCTGGATCTCATCGAGCTGCACGACGCCTTCACCATCGAGGAGATCATGTACCTGGAGGCGCTCGGCCTGTGCGAGACAGGGCAGGGGGGCAAGCTCGTCGAGGACGGCGTGACGGCCATCACCGGCAAGCACCCCGTCAACACGAGCGGCGGCCTGATCTCCATGGGGCACCCCGTAGGACCCACGGGCATCGGCCAGGTGGCCGAGGTCCTCTGGCAGATGAGGGGAGAGTGCGGCAAACGGCAGATCACAAAGCCCGTCCATCATGCCCTTACCCAGATGGTCGGCGCGGGCGGCGTGTGCGTCATTCATGTGTTCAAGAGGTGAGAAGGGGACGGATGAAATCCGGGGACACCACACTCATTCATACCGGAACATAGGTATGGTGTCCCCGGATTTCAGGATTGCTTTTCTAGCTGAAGAGGTTACTTTGCCTTCTTCTTCGTCGTCTTTGCCGCTGCCTTGGGCTTTGCTGCCGCCTTTGGCTTCGCAGCCTTTGCCGGTGCCGCCTTCTTCTTTGTAGCCGTTGCCGCCGCTGCCTTGGGCTTTGCAGCCTTTGCCACAGCCTTCGGTTTTGCAGCCTTTGCCGCTGCCGCCTTGGGCTTTGCGGCCGCCTTCGGTTTCGCGGCCTTTGCCGCAGCCGCCTTGGGCTTTGCAGCCTTTGCCGGCGCAGCCTTCTTCTTTGTGGCTGCCTTCGGTTTCGCGGCCTTTGCCGCCACCTTCTTGGTTACCGCCTTCTTCGCTACTGTCGTTTTTGCCATAACTTCCTCCTCCCTTGGTTACTCTTTATCTTCTGAGTCTTGATGCTCGTCCAAGACAATGTCGTCCACATCCAGAACAAATTCGGCATCGAGTTCATCGACAACCTCATGCAGGTCTTCATTCTCACCCGGGGCAACAGTGAGTGGCTCCGTTTTTGCCGCGTAAGCCGAACGGTGTTTCCCCCTGCGCTTGCGGGCCGCTTTTATCACTCCATCCTGCTGATTGGCTCCGCATGACGGGCACAGGGGTTGTGGTCTGCCCAGGTCATAAAATTTGATGCCGCATCTATAGCACTTGTACCGTTTCCCCAGTTCTACAGGAGAAACCATGACATTTTTAGTCTGAACCTTATTAAACACGGCAATCTTTTTTCCCTCGGGCGGCTGATGCGTCTCGAGAGAAATGAGCTTTGTCTCCAATATCTTTTCTCCGGCTACCAGGGCTTCCTGTTTCTTGCCAGGCTGCGCCGCTTTTTCGGTTGGCTTGGCCTTGACGGGCTGCTTCGTCGCTGCAGCAGGGGGCGCAGGATTCTTGGCCGGTTTGGCCGTGACTTTCGGTGCTTCTATTTTCTTGACGGGCAGCGCCGTCTTCCCGGCCGGCTTGGTCTTTATAGGCTGCTTCTTCGCTGCAGCAGGGGGCGCAGGTTTCTTGACCGGTTTGGCCGTGGCTTTGGGAGCCTCTTTTTTCTTGACGGGCAGCGCCGTCTTTCCGGCCGGCTTGGCCTTTATGGGCTGCTTCTTCGCTGCAGCAAGGGACGCAGGTTTCTTGGCCTGTTTGGCCGTGACTTTGGGAGCCTCTTTTTTCTTGACGGGCAGCGCCGTCTTTCCGGCCGGCTTGGCCTTTATGGGCTGCTTCTTCGCTGCAGCAGGGGGCGCAGGCTTCTTGACCGGTTTGGCCGTGACTTTGGGAGCCTCTTTTTTCTTGACGGGCTGTGCCGTCTTTCCGGCCGGCTTGGCCTTGGCGGGTTGCTTCTTCGCTGCAGCAGGGAGTACAGGTTTCTTTGATGACTTCTCTTTGGTTTTCAATGCTTCTTTTTTCCCGGGCTGCGTCTTTCCCTTTCCAACAACCTTGGTAACTACAGGTTTCTTCGCAGCGGCCGATGAGGCACCGGTCTTACGGGATCCCTTCTTAACTGCTGGCATTGCCTTCTTTTTTTCAGGATGACTGTTATTGCGTTTATTCAACGATCGCATCCATTCCATCCTTCCTGACTTATTATATCGTTTTAACGATCCAATTTCATTAAAATAAAATATATCAGGAAAAATTTTGTCCCCCGTCAGGGGAAAGGGGGAAAAAGGCGGATTCTTCTTGGAGGAATATGGGGTCGGAGACCGTCATCTCCGACCCCATATCATGAAAATCCTATTTCGCATACAGCCTGTTGATCTCATCCATATACTTTTCGAACACGACGCGTCTCTTGAGTTTCATGGTCTGGGTCAGCATGCCGTTGTCCACGGTGAACGGCTGGTCGATGAACAGGAACTTCCTCGGTATCTCGTAGCTCCCGTACTTGGACCTCAGTTCGTTGACGATGGCATCTTCCAGGAATTTCCTTGTCTCCTCCCGCTTCATCAGCTCCGCATGATCCTTGGGCAGCTGGTTCTTCTCGGCCCACCTGGTAAGGGCCGCGAAGTCCGGGATCACCAGGCAGATGTTGTACTCGCGGCCTTCGCCGTAGATCATGGCGTTTTCTATGTAGTGGTTCAGCTTGATGTCCTCCTCGATGGCCGCGGGGAACACGTACTTGCCGTTTTCGAGCTTGAACTGCTCCTTGATCCTACCGGTTATGTACAGGAAGCCGTCCTCGTCGATGCGGCCGCGGTCCCCTGTCCGGAACCCCCCGTCGGCGGTCATGACCTCCTTGGTGGCATCGGGCTTGTTGTGGTAGCCCTTCATGACATTGGGCCCGTAGACGATGATCTCGCCGTCGGTGGCCTCGGACCCGGTCACGGATTTGTCGATGACGATACTGCACATGCCCATGAGAGGGCCGACGCTGCCTATACGGTATTTGGAGGGGCGGTTCATGGTGACGCCGGGCGAGGTCTCGGTCAGTCCGTACGCGTCGTAGAGCGGTATGCCCATGTCCCAGAAGAAGTGGGATATCTCCGGGTTCATCATGGCGCTTCCCGTCATGACGCCTTTCAGCCTGCCGCCGAGCCGTTCCCTGATCTTCTTGAACACGACCGTATCGGCGATTAAGAACTTCAGGTTCGTCACGAGGCTCGAGGAGCCCTGCGCGGCGAGCTCCCGCTTCTTCTTGCCGCTCTCGACGCCCATGACGAACAGCTTTCTGGCAAGGCCGCCTTCTTCGTTCATCTTGGTCCACAACCCGTCGTAGACCTTGTTGAAGACCCTGGGCACGGCAACCATGAATGTTGGCTTCACCAGAGACAGGTCTTCGGGGATGGTGGAGGCGCTTTGCGCAAGCCCGATCGCCCCGCCCAGGATGCAGGCGACCACGAGTTCTCCGAGCCCGAAGACGTGGGCCCAGGGAAGGATGGACAGCAGCGAGTCGTTTTCGTTCACGTCGGGAAAGTTCTGGGTCACGGCATGGGCGTTGCTTGTGATGTTGGCCTGCGTGAGGAGCACGCCCTTCGGATCGCCGGTCGTGCCCGAGGTGTAGATCAGGATGCAGACGGACGATGGATCCGGATAGACGGCCTTCACCTTCCCGGCAGCGCCTTTTCTCTCCAGGTCGGCCAGCGTATCCGGACCGTCGCCTTCCATGATGATGACCTTCTGAAGCGTGGACAGGGAAGATATAGATTCCCTTATCCTGTCGTATATCGCTTTTTTGGTGATGAACAGCACCTTTATCCCGGCGTCCTTGATGATGTATTTCCAGACCTGCTCCAGCTCCGCCTCGTACATGGGGACGAAACGGGCATCCAGGCCGCTCGTGGCGAAGAAGCACACCGCCCAGTTCTCTGAGTTGTTCGAGATGATGCCCACGGCATCGTCCTTCTGAACACCCAGCTGGCTCAGGCCGCTCCTCACGTTGTCCACGCGCGAGCCGAGCTCGGCAAAGGTCGTCCAGTCGTATCGCTTCAGCGCTTTGTTCTTTGTTCCGAGAAAAGGTCTCTGCGGGAATCTCTTTACCGACCGATCAACGATTTCCGGAACATTGTCCGGCTTGACGAGCTGATACATGGGCTTCTCCTCTCAGGTGCATGTACTTTTCTCATACCAGCGTATCATAGGTGCCGGCCTTTATGCACCAGGGAAAAACAGGGGCTGATTGTTTCTCACGCCGACATCATTTGAGCGCGATCCATGTTGCCTTCGCCCTGGCGCACAGCCCGTCGGATTCGGAAAACACCGCAGTTCCTGTCTGATGTTTTCTGCCCTCCCGGGCGATGTTCCAGCCGATGGCGATACAGCAGGCATCCGCTTTTATGTCCTTCATGATTTCTACGGCGAGCTTTCCCAGGACAATGACCCTGGGCTGATCCAGCATGGCGGCAAAGGCCCCGGGGCAGTCCAGCGCCGCCCAGACGAATTCGCGTCTTACCAGGCCTTTGCCGTCGCCCAGTGCGGCATACGGCGACCATGGGGCTGCGACCATCTTTCCGCCCGGCACCGGGCCGGGGAAGATCCTCAACCCGTCCCCTTCGTCACGCTCGGGGCCGCAGACGAAGCAGCGGGGGAAGGGGTGTGTCTTGAACCCCAGGTAGTCCTTCGATGCCGTATGTGCCTCGGCACAGGTGGGAGGGGCAGGGACATCCAGATCGAGGGCCACCCTATGGGCTTCGGCCACGAGCGTATCGCCGTCCATGAGGGTGACATGGTCGCTGTCCGTGAGGGTGACCTCCAGAGAGCGGTCGAGGGGAGGGGGTATCCGCAGCGTGACCTCTGAAGGTCCCTGGATGTAGCTCCCGAGCAGGCCGCACACATAGCCGCCCTGTCCTGATGTCGAAGGTCCGCAGTACGTGCTTTCAATGATCATGGTGTCTGCCAGTATAGAAGGGTTCAAAGACGATTGCCAGAGCCATCTCTTAAGAGCCCCGGCCTCAGCTCACAGGTCACGCCTCGCCAAGGGTCATCCTTGCACGGATCGGTAATGAATATCAGGGGCAGGCCGGCCTTTGCGGTCACGGTATGGCACAAGGGACAGATCGTTAGCAGGGCTTCGGCACGGTTGTCCATCGCATCCTTATATATAATACATGCCGGCCGGGGAGATACGGCATGATCGCACAGGCAGGGATCTCGCCGCCTGAGTTCAGGAGATACGGCATCGAATGCCGCAGGGTATGCTGGAGAACAGGCATGCGGCCGGACGGAAAACGGACGGGGCCAGTCCCGATCATGCGCAGCACATGGCCCCGTCTCGAACCGGCCTGTCGGCCTATACCGAATAATCAACCGGGGTGTACATGCCGCTGCCCCCGAGATTCATGAAGAGATCCTGCATGGTGTTCGCCCGGCCGTTGCCGAAGGCGGAAGCATATGCCGACAGGGCCTGCTGGGCAAGGCTCCTGGTGTCCTCGACGCTGGTGTCGTCGAGATATGCCTGCAGCTCCGTGCTGCTCAGCACTCCGTCGCCGTTGGTGTCGTACTTGGAGAGGATGCTGTCGGCGCTGGTCGTGGAGTCGTCCTCCTCGGAAGAAGATGCCTCAGGGGGAGGAGGGGGCGGGGCCATACCGGCGGTGGCCGGTGACGGAACACCGCTGGCCTCAAGGAACGAATCCAGTTCGGCGGAGCTCAGCTCCCCGTCGCCGTCGGTGTCATAAGTGGAGAGGGCGTCGGTGGTGTCGATGGTGTTGCCGGTCTCTTCGGACATGTTCAATGCCCATTCATCCAGCTCGGTCTGAGACACCCCGCCGCTGGAGTCGGCATCGAGGGCGGTGAACAGGTCGCCGCCGCCCTGCATGCGCATCATGCCCATGCCCTGCTGCATGGTGGATTCCATGTAGGACTGCATTTCCTCGCTGCTCAGCTCGCCGTCGCCGTCCGCATCATAGGTGGATATGACGTTTTCAGTATCGATGGTCTGGCCCGTCTTGTCCGCCATGGCCTGGAGCTCGGACTGCGAGATCCCGCCGCTTGCATCGGTGTCCACCTTGTTGAACATCTCTGCAGGGTCGGGCCTCGTTCTGGCCGGCTGGTTCTGCAGATAGTACATGGAACTGTTGTAACTGCCTATCCCGTTGACCATTGTCTTCCTCCTTTGTCTTTTTTTCAGAACATTCGCGAAGTCTGTTCAGAAAAGACAATGGCCAGAACCGTGCCAGGCCGTGGGCCCCCGGACAGGTTCACGGAACTGTTAAGTTACCCCTTCCATGCCTCAGTCAGCACGCGATCTCCGGTCGTCAAGGACCTCACTGGCTCGCTTGAGCAGGATGGACTTCCAGTTCTTGATCTGGTTGGGGTGCACCTGGTTCTCATCAGCGAGTTCGCTCAGGGTCTTTTCGCCCCTGATGTATTCGGCCACCAGTGAGGCCTTGAACTCACCGGTATATCTCTTGCGTTTCTTCATGGGATCTCGGTCCTCTCCTCTCTCGCAACGTAACGTAATTCCCGGAGATCATCCCTCCATTATCATGGGATAGTGAAGGGACGACACCGGGCAGCGGGGGAAACGATTGCCACTCTCATGGGAAAGAATTACCCCCCCCAGGCGAACCATGCACGGTCCTTACTCTCCCTGGGGACGGGGTGGCTTGCGGTTCATCCTCTTCTGGATGTCCTCCCCCTGCTTCTTCGATACGAGCCCGCCGGACACGGCCTGGTTGACGAGCTTCAACTCCTGTTTGGACATCGCCGCTGTGAAGTCCTCGAACGGGACCCCGTAGGCATCCAGTATCGCCGCCGGGGGGCTGCTGATGAGCAGCATCTTCACCGTCTCCTGGGGCAGTCCGGTGAGCTCGGCCACGACATTGGTGGTCATGCAGTCAATGAGGAGCTTCAGCGCGGGTGCCTCAGGCGGGGCCGGATGCACCCTGGAAGGGTGCAGGCCTGAACTCTGTTCGGGAACCGGTCCGGTCTGATGCTCCCCTCCGGAGGCCATGCCTGACAGGGGCATGAGCATGAGCATGATGGCAACCAGTATCAGTGATCTTTTCATAGGGTGTCCTCCTGACTTTTTCTAAGAACTGATGCCATACAAATGTGGAGAACTTGTGAAGAAACAATGAGTTTGTTGTGAGGATGGCAGGACGGGACGGAAGGTGGAATCGTTCAGGCCGGCAGGAGAGGGAGACAGCGGCTCAAGGCAGTTCCAGGTGGTGGCGATGCGTCTGGGTGTGCGGCAGAATGCTCCTATGGTAGGATGCCTGGCCGATGTCATATCGCTGTCCACCGAGGACCATTCACGGTGACGAGCCGTCGACCGTGACGGCAATGAATTTCACCGGCTCACGCACTATCAGGATAGAACCTGGCGAAAACAGTCTTTGCAATGCCATAGTTACCCTCCGGTATAAATAAAAGTTGGCTGCATTTTCAAAATGATTGACAAGGATGGCAAAAGGTAATAGAATACGATTCAGAAAATAAAAAAAATAAAATTAAATTTGGCTCGCAGGTGGTGCGTTGGTGCTCCAACGATATGGCAGATGAAGACGCTATTCCACTAAGGAGAATAAGATGAACATACAGAAAGTAGCAGTAATAGGCGCAGGATTGATGGGTTGCGGCATCGCTCAGGTTTGTGCAAGGGCAGGTTACGAAGTCAGCATGCGCGATGTCGAGCAGCGGTTTGTCGACAAAGGGATGAGCGTTATTAAGAAGAATCTTGATCGGGAGATACAGAAAGGCAAGTTGAGTCAGGATGAAGCAAAGGCTGTTCTTGACAGGTTGACGCCCACTCTCGATCTGAAAGAGGCGGCTCAGGACGCTGATCTGGTTGTAGAAGTCGTCGTTGAGATCATGGATGTGAAGAAGAAGGTTTTCGTCGAGCTTGAGCAGATCGTGAAACCCGAATGCCTGTTCTTCAGCAATACATCCAGCCTGAGTGTAACCGAGATGGCCGCAACGACAAACAGGCCGGAAAAATTCATCGGTGCTCATTTCTTCAATCCTGTTCCTGTAATGAAACTCCTTGAACTCGTCGTAGGCCATCAGACGTCGGATGAGACGGTTGAGATTGCCAAAGAGTGGGGTAAGAAAATCGGGAAAGAGGTCATTGTTGTCAAGGATTCACCCGGATTTGCCGTCAACAGGATATGCTCTCCCATGCTCAACGAGGCTTTCTTTGCGCTCGGTGAAGGCATAGCCAGCGCAGAAGACATAGACAGAGGTATCGTTTACGGAATGAACCACCCCATCGGGCCGCTAGCCCTTGCGGACCTTGTCGGGCTTGAAACCGTTCTCCGTATTATGGAGGTCTACCAGGCGCAGATGGGCGACAAGTACAGGCCCGCTCCCCTCCTGAGAAAACTCGTTAATGCGGGTCATTTGGGACGCAAGACGGGCAAAGGCGTCTACGACTACACGAAAAAGTAACGGACACTGGGATTCAACATCAGGCACGTCTGCTGAGACAAGGAAAACATATGGACTGGAAAACAGATTATAAGAATAAATTGAGGACATTGGAAGAAGCCGCTCTCCTCGTGCAGTCCGGAGACTTCATCGCCACCGGTCTGGGCATCGGGTCTTGTTCGCCTGATATGTTCGAAGCGATACTGGCTCGCCACCATGAGCTGGAGGGCGTGAATATAAGCGATGCGGTTCAGGTGAGGCCCACTCGGCTCTATGATCCTGAGTTCATGAAGACCCTGGATGGTCGTATCAATTTCGCACCCTCGTTCGGAACAGCCCCGGTCCGCCGCATCTATGAAGCGAAGAGGGGGGATTTCCTCCCCAACAACAGCTCGGTCCTGGGCAACATTTACGGGAACATGGCGGATGTCTTCATTCACATGGTGACGCCTCCGAACAAACACGGGTACGTCAATCTCGGGCTGTCGAACTTCTACAGCATGCAGGCCATCCGGGAAGGAAGGGCTTCCGGCAGGCAGCGTGTGACCATAGGCGAAGTGAATGAGAAGATGCCCGTTATCCTCGGAGAGAACTGGATGCATGTCTCGGAATTCGATGCTTTTGTTGAAAATTCGACTCCAATGCCCCAGCTGAACAGGAGCAACGACCGCGGTGACGTCGATGACAAAATCGCAGGATATGTGCTCGAACTCATCAAGGATGGCGATACGTTCCAGATGGGAATCGGCAGCATCCCCGAAAAGGTGGCGAAAGGCCTTGATGGGCGGCATAATCTGGGGATTCATACCGAGATGATCCCCATGGGGTTGCCTGATCTCGTGGAAAAGGGCGTCGTGACGAATGCACTGAAACCAAAGCACAAGGGTGTCACCGTGGCCACCTTCTCGCTGGGTGATGACGAGCTGTACGAATATGCACGCGAAAATCCCTCATGCGAATTCTATCCCGCGAGCTACACCAACTGTCCCATGGTCATTGCCCAGTATCCCAATTTTCTCGCCATGAACATGGCCCTCATGGTGGACCTTTCGGGGCAGATAAACTCGGAAGGGCTGGGACACCGGCAGATAAGCGGAAGCGGAGGGCAGCTTGACTTCCAGATAGGGGCCATGTACTCTGACGGAGGAAGGGCCCTCACACTGTTGACCTCGGCCCGGAAGATGAAGGATGGAAGTCTCGAATCGTCCATTATACCCGAACTTCCCGTTGGTACCCCGGTGAGTGTTCCAAGGACCTATGCTGATTACATCATTACGGAATACGGGATTGCCCATTTGAAAAACAAGACCGTCCGGCAGCGCGCCGAAGCCCTCATATCCATCGCGCATCCGGATCTGCGGGGCATGTTGAGGGAAAGCATGAGAAAGAATTTCTACCCCAGATAACGGATAACGGGCGCTGAATAACATGGTCTATCCGGTATTCATCTCAATATCTCCAGGTAGGGGGACACCTTGCTTTTGTGTTCCCCGGGACAGTCGGTTCAGTCTTCTCGCAATGGCGTAAAGGAGATCCATTTTCTAATTCTTGGAATATTGTTGAAGACTTAGAGAGTATATGGAAATCGAGAGAATATGATTCGAAAGAATACAAACGCAAATGATATTAAATATGCCGCAGGTAAGGCCTTGAACAACACTTCATGTTTTACACAGGCGTCAGAAGTACCAATACGACTTCAAAGGAGAGGGTTATGAAAAAAAAGGTTCTGATGATCGCGGTTCTGGCTCTGGTGGTGTTCATGAGCGGCTCATTTCCCTGCGAAGCTGCACAGAAAGTGTACAAGTGGAAGTTACAGGCATGGCGCAGCGCCGCTGAACCGGGGATGGCCTACTATGTAGAGATGTTCAATAAGACTCTTCCCGCCATGACGGATGGAAGGCTCCAGATCAAGATGTACTGGGGCGGTGAGCTGGTGGCGACTCCCGATCTTCTGGATTCAGTGAAGATGGGTGTTGTGGATATGGGACTCGCATCCGCTTACACATACCAGGGTGTCATTCCGTGTGCAGCCGTTGAATATGGGCTTCCCTTCGGGATCAGGACACCCAACGAGCTGTATAACTTCATGTATGGCAAGAAATTACCGAATATATTTGGCGGATGGCGCGCAATTGACGTGCTGAGGCCGGAATATCAGAAACAGGGCGTATATCTGCTCACCACCGGCGTAGACTGCTGGCCGGGAGCTTTCATGTTCAAATCTCCCATCAACAAGCTCAGCGATATCAAGGGCAAGAAGGTCAGGGCATCAGGTCTGATGATGGATTGGATCGAGAAATTCGGCGGGAACGGTGTATTCATCCCCGGAGAGGAAACATATACCTCGCTTCAGACAGGCGCCCTTGACGGAGTCAGCTGGGGGAGCGCCATCGCCATGTACAGCGTGAAGTTCCATGAAGTCGCCAAGAATTTCCTCTGGCCCCCCATCGACCCCATCAACTGCGCAAATGTCATTGTGAACGAGAAGTCCTGGAAATCACTGCCTCCTGACCTCCAGGTAGCCCTTGAGCAGGCGATGATCATCGCCGGGATGAACCACACCTATCACCAGAACTGGACGGGTGAACAGTGGGGTTTGACCCAGATGAAAAAGGCAGGGGTGAAGATCAATGAGCTGAAAGGCGAAGAGCTGGAAAAGGCCACAAAGGCTGCCCATGAATTGTGGGACAAAGAGGCGAAGAGAAGCCCTGCATCAGCCAAGCTCGTAAACATGACAAAAGATTACATGAGAGCAATGGGATATCTGGACTAGTATAACCATGGAAGGGACGTGCTTGCCGTGAACCGGCGGCGACGTCCCTTCCATGGATCGCATACATAGTCGAGATGAAGAGGATGTTTAGACGTGCAAGGGAGATAACATGCGTACAGTGATTCGGTTTATCTCGAAAGTCACCGATGTGAGCGGTCAGATCCTCATGTGGCTGCCCTGGGTTTTGACGGTGATCATCGTATGGGAAGTCGTCATGAGGAATTTCTTTAACAGACCGACGATTTGGGCGCACGAAGTAAGCGTGATGGTCTTTGCCGTGTTCACCATCACGAGTGGTGCCTATGCTTTGAAAGAAAAAGCCCATGTCAATATGGATCTTTTTTATAGCGGCATGACGGAAAGAGGGAAGGCGATCATGGACATCATCACCTTTCCTGCATTCTTCTTGTTTATCGCCATTCTCCTGTGGCTCGGATGGGACTTTGCAGTGCGCTCGGTAATGCTGCAAGAGAGGTCGATCAGCACCTGGAACCCGGTGATCTGGCCGGTCAAGATCATGATCCCCGTTGGTGCGCTTCTGATGCTCCTTCAGGGGATAGCAATGTTCTTGTCCAATATCCTGACTCTCATGGACAGGGAAAGGAAGGCGAGATAATGGAACCCGGGACGATTACCATCTTATTGACGATCAGCATGATCGCCGGCCTGGTGTCGGGGCTTCCCATCACATTCGTACTCGGAGCCATCGGCTGTATCTTTACCTTTTTCCTGTGGGGTCCCGGGGCGATGTCGGTCATACCCACCCTGATCTTCGGCAAGGCCATGATGTCCTTCGGCCTTCTCTCCGTTCCCCTCTTTGTCCTCATGGGTTACGTTCTTCAACACTCGGGCATCGCGGACAAGCTGTTCAACGCCTTCTATGTGTGGGGGGGTAAGCTGGGGGGCGGTCTTGCCATCGCCGCCATCATCGTCTGCACGCTCTTTGCGGCAATGACCGGCATCGGCGGGGCCGGGACGATCACCATGGGCCTCATCGCCCTGCCTGCCATGCTTGCCCGGAACTACAACAAGAAACTAGCCCTCGGGTGCATAGGAGCAGGCGGTGCCTTGGGCATCCTCATACCGCCGAGCATCACCATGATCATCTACGGTATGATCTGCCAGGTTTCCATCGGAAAACTCTTTGCAGGCGGCCTTATTCCCGGTCTTCTGCTCTGCGCACTGTTCATTGCGTACACCGTCATCTTATGCAAGGTTAACCCGGAAAACGGTCCCGGGATGCCTGAAGAGGAGATCCTCCCCTTCAAGGAAAAGATCAAGGCGACAAAATCCGTTATCGCCCCCCTCATACTCATCTGCGCGGTACTGGGTTCGATCTTTTCGGGCATCGCCACCCCTACCGAAGGTGCGGCGATAGGGGCGGCAGGTAGTTTCATCTTGATGGTATTAGGCGGTCAGTTCAGTTGGAAGATGTTCAAGGATATCTCCCTTGGGACGTTGAAGCTCTCCGGCATGGTCATGTGGATCGTCATCGGCGCCTACTGCTTCTCCACCATATACATGGCGTTGGGGGCGACCCAGTTCGTCAGCGGCCTGGTGCAGAATCTTCCCTTCGGGTACTGGGGGGTCTTCATCATCATCCAGGTCATATTCTTCGGTCTGGGCATGCTGCTCGACCCATCGGCCATCGTCATGATTACGGCCCCCATTCTCACGCCCATCGTGGCGGCCATGGGGTACGACCCGGTCTGGTTCGGCATCATCTTCATCATGAATATGCAGGCAGCTTATATATCGCCCCCCTTCGGGTATAATCTGTTCTACCTGAAGAGCATCGCGCCGGAAGGAGTAGGGATCAAGGACATCTATGTGGCTGTTATCCCCTTCATCCTTCTCCAGTTGCTGGGTTTGGCCATAGTGGCAGTATTCCCACAGATAGCAATGTGGTTGCCGAACCTGATTTTCGGGGCATAGGTCGTACTTGTCACGTTCTATTGAATGAGGATCATCAACCGGGATGATCCGAGAACAGAGAGGAGAAAGGAATATGTTCAGTAAGATACTGTATCCGACTGATTTTTCAGAGGTCTCCGGCAAGGCCAGTGGCTTTGTCGAGCGGCTGCAGGAAGCAGGGACAAGGGATATTGTTCTCCTCCATGTGATCGATACACGACATTTCCCCATGATCGAGACCATAGAGAGCAAAACGGTCATGAAGACCATTGAGGAGAAGTTGGAAAAAGAATCCATGGAAAAGCTGAACCAGATCGCGGAGCATTTAAGGGCAAGAGGCTTAGGGGTGAAGGTACTCCTGAAAAAGGGGGTTCCTTTCCAAGAAATATTGAGTACGGCCGAAGAAGAAGACGTTTCGGTGATCGTGGTCGGTTCGCACGGTATCAGCAATGTCGGCGAAATGCTCCTCGGTTCAGTCTCCGAGAAGGTCATCAGGAAATCCAAGAAGACGGTGATTGTCGTGAAGAGATAGGAATGAGTATGGATTGGGACAAGCGGTACATTCAGACATAAAAGACAACTGGGTTCCGCTTCGAGCCGGCCAACTCGAAGCGGAGGCAAGCACAAAAGAGCGGGCATTGTGGGAGCCCACACAACCACGATGTCCGCTCTTTTGTCGCCCGGGAGAAATGAAGGCATGTCTGGAAGAAGATAACGAGTGAATATTACATCTGAAAAATTATAGACCCGCTAACGAACAGAATGCGAAGGAGCAGGAGATGAAGAAAACGAAAGACGATGTGGTGATTGTCAGTGGAGTAAGGACCCCCTTCAGCAAGTTTGGTGGCACCCTGAAAAATATCCATAGTACTGATCTGGGGTGTATAGTCATCAAGGAAAGCCTCAAGAGGGCAGGCATCAAGGGAGAAGACCTGGACGAGCTGTATTATGGGATGTGCGATCAGGCCGAGGCCGCCCTTTTCGACAATGTAAACGGCAGGCAGGCAATGCTGCGGGCAGGCTTACCTCAAACACTGGTGTCTCTGACCATCGACAGGGCATGTTGTTCTTCCATGTGTGCCGTCCACCTGGGACGAAGGGCGATCCTTCTGGATGAAGCAGACACCTGCATGGCGGTGGGTGCGGAAAACATGAGCAACACCCCGCTGCTTATAAACGGACATCGCTGGGGGGCAGGAATGGCACCGCTCCTCGTCCAGGACTATCTGAATCCGATCACCTACAGAGAATACTCGCCCCTGGGAAGGGATGCCGGAGAGATCGCCATCGAACACGGGATTTCGCGGGAAGAACAGGATATGTGGGCATTGGGTTCACAGCAGAAATGGGGCGAAGCGGACAAAGCGGGAAAGTTCAAAGATGAGCTGGTGCCCGTCACCGTTCCCAGCAAAAAAGGCGATCCGATCATTTTTGACCGCGACGAGTTCCCGAAACCGAATACGACGCTTGAAGGTCTTGCCAAGTTAAAGACGATATACGGAAGCCCGACAGTCACTGCCGGCAATGCCCCGGGCCTGGATGCAGGCGCCTCGGCCTTGATCATCATGAGGAGATCCAAGGCCGAAAAAATGGGCGTGAAACCCCTTGCAACAATCGTTTCCGTAGCCAGCGGAGCCAGCGAACCGAGGACCATGGCGGAGCTTCCGGGAAAAGTAATCAAGAAGGCCTTGAGCAGGGCGGACCTCACGATCGACGACATGAACGTCATCGAGATCAATGAAGCCTTTGCGGCGGTTACCCTGGTCTCCACCAAGATGCTCGCAGAGAACGACGAGAAAAAGTGGCGCGAGCTCCTGAAGAGAACCAATCCCAACGGCGGCGCTATCGCCATCGGCCACCCGGTGGGCGCCAGCGGCGGAAGGATCCTGCTGACAATGATGCACGAGCTCAGAAGAAGGGGCGGCGGATACGGCGTCTGTGGTATCTGCGGCGGTCTGGCCCAGGGCGACTGCACCGTCATCAAGGTGGACGAATGATGGAACGGTAGTGTTCACCGGCACGTATGGATGTATGTCCGGGAACGGGAACTCTCGTCCTCATTTCATGAAATCGGGAGATAACATAATGAAATACCTAAAATACGAGATAGAGAATCAGATAGCGACAATAACGATCAATCGGCCTGAGGTGCTCAACGCACTGAATAAAGACCTCATCGACGAGCTCGGCCTCGCCGTCGACGACATGATGCATGAAGGCAAAGCCCGGGCTCTGATCATCACCGGTGAGGGGAAACACTTCGCAGCAGGGGCGGACATCGTCCAGATGATCGAAATGAATCCCGCTCAGGCGAGAGGATTCATCTTCAGCGGCGTGTATAACAAGATAGAGGCGCTTCCGATCCCGGTCTTTGCCGCTATCAAGGGTTTCGCTCTCGGCGGCGGATTGGAGCTTGCCCTCGCATGCGATTTCCGTATCTGCAGCTCCAAGGCAAAACTCGGACTGCCGGAAATCAAACTCGGCATCATGCCGGGAGCAGGTGGAACCCAGCGTCTGCCCAAGCTCATAGGATTGAGCCGGGCCCGTGAAATGATCTATTTCGGTGATATAATTGATGCAGAAAAGGCCTACCAGTGGGGCCTGTGCGACAGGGTCACCGAGGGTGACCCCATGGAGCAGGCGAAAGAACTGGCCCAGAAAGTTCTTGAAAAGTCACCTGTCGCCCTCGACGCGGCAAAGAAGACGATCAATTATGGTTTGGATAAGGATTTGACCTCCGGGATAATTTTCGAGGCCATGGTATGGTCCGATCTCTTTTCCACAGCTGATCAGAAGGAAGGCATGAGGGCTTTTCACGAAAAGAGAACACCTGAATTCAAAGGCGAATAATTGATTATGGATCGATCGCTGGATGAAATCCATCCGCACAAGGGAGTAGATACATGGAAAACAAACTGGTTGATTTGAGAGACACTCGCTTCGTTCTATACGAACAGCTGGGAATTGAGGATCTTTGTAAGACCGAGAAATTTGCAGATCATTCCAAGGAAACCTTTGAAATGATCATCAATACGGCCGAGAAGCTTGCCATCAATGAGTTCGCCCCGGTCAACAGCGAGGGCGATGAGGTGGGCTGTGTTTTTAGTGAAGGAAAAGTCACGTGCCCGGAAGTATTCCGGAGTCCTTTCCAGAAATACTGTGAAGGCGGATGGATGAGCCTTCCCGACGTCTATGATGTCGGCGGCCAGAATGCACCTATCGCCATGTATTTCGCCTGCCACGAGTTGTTCTATGCCGCAAATCATGCCTTGACCGTATATATGGGCTTGACCCACAGCGCAGCCAAGGTCATAGAGATCTTCGGCACGGATGAACAGAAGAGGAAATACATGCAGCCACTGTATGAAGGAAGGTACAGTGGAACCATGGATCTTACCGAGACCCAGGCAGGGAGCGATGTCGGAGCTGCGAGAACCAAGGCGTTCAAAAACCCGGACGGCACCTATTCCATCACCGGCGGTAAGATTTTCATCAGCAGTGGTGAAAACAACCTCACGGAAAACATTGTCCATATCGTTCTGGCACGCATAGAAGGTGCGCCTGAAGGAACCCGGGGCTTATCCTGTTTCATCGTCCCCAAGTACAGGGTCAAAGACGACGGCACATTGGGTGAATCCAACGATCTCACCTGCGCGGGCGTCGAACACAAAATGGGTATCCACGGTTCTCCCACGAGCGTTCTGAACTTCGGCGACAATGGCATGTGCCGGGGCGAGCTCCTGGGACCTGAGCAGAAGGGCATTGTCGTCATGTTCCACATGATGAACGAGCAAAGGGTCCTGGTAGGTCTGCAGGGCCAGTCCCTGGGGAGCACCGCGTATCTCCATGCACTGGATTTTGCTCGTGAGCGTAAACAGGGCGGTAAGTTCGGTTCGAAGGACACCAACCAGGTGCCCATCATAACTCATCCCGACGTAAGAAGAAATCTCATGTGGATGAAGTCGTATTCCGAAGGAATGAGGGCCCTCATACTGTACACCACGTTCTGCATGGACATGGAGACAGCGACTGCAGATGCGGATGAGAAGAAAAGGTGGCAGAGTATCGTTGAAATGCTCACCCCCATCGCCAAGGCCGTTTCGACGGATAAGGGTTTCGATGTGTGTACTCGGGCCATACAGGTTCATGGAGGTTATGGCTTCTGCAAGGAGTACAAGGTGGAGCAGTTTGCCCGGGACTGCAAGATCACTGCAATCTATGAGGGCACCAACGGGATACAGGCTATAGATCTGTTCGGCCGCAAGATCAGGATGAGCAATGGTGCGGCATTCAACACCTTGCTGTCGGAGATGAAGGCCACGGTTGAAAAAGCCTCGAAGGTAACCGGGCTTGAACCCTATGCGGCGGCGGTCGGGAAGTCCATATCGGCCCTTGAGGAGATCACACGATTCCTGCTCGAGAAGGCGGCAGGTGAAGATGCGTATCTGGCATACTCCTGGGCGACGCCGTACCTTGAGATATTCGGCGACATAGTCCTCGCATGGATGTTTATCTGGCAGGCATGGAAGGCGCAGGAAAGCATGGCGGGATGCAGTGAAACCGACAAGCAGTTCTTCTATGCCGGCAAAATCGCGACGGC
>Ga0116162_10000868_pt1 | contig 20608 bp, 20 predicted proteins | sample AD_UKC105_MetaG_FD_89875 | JGI IMG/M metagenome (GOLD analysis project Ga0116162, IMG submission 89875) | Active sludge microbial communities of municipal wastewater-treating anaerobic digesters from Hong Kong - AD_UKC105_MetaG | ecosystem: Engineered > Bioreactor > Anaerobic > Digestate...
AATCACGGGCGGATCCGACGGTTAAGCAGGGATAGGAATGGGCTCAGGGATAGGGAGCCGGTCTTGAAAATCGGTGTGCCGAAAGGTACCGTGGGTTTCCTCGAACCCTCCCTCCACCCTCTCAGAGTGTTTTCAGCCCATCATCCTGGCCTTAAACGGGCAAATCCCACCCCTCTTTTCTTATCAAACTAATACAAAACAAACCCAATGGCACGCATAGCCTTATCGCAAAGGTTATCTCCCACTCAGTAATGGTAAAATAGTCCCTCTTTACCTGGAGAGGTGTCCGAGAGGTTGAAGGAGCCGGTCTTGAAAATCGGTGTGCCGAAAGGTACCGTGGGTTCGAATCCCACCCTCTCCGCCAGTCTCCTGTTTTGTTCCCTTTTACAAGGATGTCAAAAGGTTTTTTGTATGTAATATCGAGGTTTTCTTGATAGTAGGTGCAGTTCGAAACAACAGAATTCAGCAGCTTGCGTTTTTCTGAATAATCTGCATTAATGTACTGTATATGTGCGGTTTGCGTGAGTTCGAAAATATCACGCGTACTCCTCAATAGCTGTTCTGGTTTTTTGTTTTTTGACATGCTTAGGGTAAGGTTGACCAACTCAGCCTGCCATGTCTGGCTCATCTCGTTCCAGAACTCCTCAGTAATCTTTCCGTCGAGCTTATCGACATATGCCTTGTTCAAGTGCTCTTTCAGCACCTCAATACGTTTCAGTGTTGCTTGATGCTGAGATTGACGATGTTTATCCATCTCCTTCAGTTCACTCTCAAGCATTGTGTACATCCATTTTGCGATATCGTCCGGAATCTTGATGTCCTTAATTACTCCTCCAAGCAAGGTGTCCAGCTTTTCCTGGCGGATGTAATCGTTACCGCACTTCCCCTTGTAAAATGAACAGCGGTAATAGACGTACTTTCCCTTTTTTAGTTCTGCACTGATTGAACCACCGCAAGCCTGGCACTTCAACAACCCAACAAAAGGAAAATTCCTTTTTGATTCTGAGCCGTGATTTTTCTTGTTCAAGGTACGCTGTACTTCGTCGAAGAGTTGTTTGCTAATGATAGGTTGATGCGTCCCGTGAATGGTCTTGTCTGCCCATGTGAACATCCCGTAGTAGAACGTGGTGGACAAAATTCTGTGGATGCTGGATTTTGTGAAGGGCTGTTTGGTTTGGGGATGGGTGAATCCTGATTCCTTGGCTTTTCTTACGAGAGACTTAAGGGAATAGTCTCCAGTGGCGAACCACTCAAAAAGCTGCCTGACATAAGCGTTGTACGGTGGGTTCAGTTCAATGCCTTTCTTTACATTGACATAGCCTGGAGGGGCGAATGTTGGGAGCACCCCGGTCTCTGCTTTTTTTGACTGGCCTTTTTTGACTTCTTCTGAAAGGTTTTCGATGTAATTTTTTGCGATGACTAGTTTCAGGTCGTGCATTAGGTTTTGGTGGCTTCGGCTTTCCTTGTTTAATACCTCGCCTTCTTTCACCAGGTGGATGTTCAGCCAGTCCATTTCAGATACAGTCACTCGATCTTTCAAGTTGCGATAAAGCCTGTCAGTTTTCTCAACAAGCAAATGCTGAACATTATTGTTTCGTTTAAGAAATTTCACCATCTCCCTAAAGGATTTTCTGCCAGCCTGTTTGGCTGTCTCTGTGTCTTTGTATTCTTGCAGGATTTCGATCTCATGTTTAATTGCGTACTCTTGCAATGCGCTCAGTTGAGCTTCAAGAGAAAACCCTTCTGCCTGTTCTTTAGAAGAAACACGGATATAGAGGACACCTTTTTTCATGAGCGTTCTCCTTTCTCGATGAGACCAATCTCCATTTTGTCTAATTCATTCTCCAATATTTTCATGACCCATTGCTGGATAGAGAGATCATCATAAGCAGCCCGTAACCGTATTCTCTGGTGAAACTCCTGGGACATCTTGATATGGATTTGTTTTGCGTCATCAGTGCCCATAGCCCTCTCCACTAGCGGGATATCTACGGTAGTAATATACCAATACTATTATAAATTGTCAAGCAACTCACTTTACCAGCGCAAGTGTTTTTTCCTCCACATTCTCTTTTTCCTTACTCACTTCTTCTGGATGATTCTGTTGTATTTCCATTAGCGAAAAAACAAACTCCTTGACATTATGTATGATTTCCTCGCACTCTTCATCTGAAAGAGTACGTCCGTACTTGGGTTCCCAGACCCGACGGGTATACTCAATCAGTTCCAGATTCTCCATCTGAAAAGCCTCTTAATGCATCCAGCAGTATCAGTGCATCCATCACAGCGACCCTTGGCTTGATTTCCTCGGGAACTTTACACATGAGGTGTTGAACAGCTTTATCCACATGGGACGGCATGACTGCCTCGATGATGAAGCATGCGCCTGCATCATGGTCCTTTTCAACATTACAAAGGGCGTTGTTGGACGAGCTCACTTCAATTTCAATGCAACAGTACCCATCATCTTCAGGAAACTTCAGTGGGGTTTTTGTCAAGGGGTGGGAATTCAGGATAAGGTTTTTGAACAGGGTTCGATGAAGCGTGTCCTTGTAAAGAAAGAATAGATCCATGCTTTTGTCGCCGAGCTTGAAATCCACTTTCGCCCCCGGGATAAGAGCAGCGTATTCCTGGCAGAGATACTGGTGCTGAAGAGAATCCCCGCCACGGGTAAGCTTGGGTCTCTTGAGGCCAAAAGTCTGGATGGCTTTCTGGGTCGGTTGCAGTGCAGTGAACCACCCGCCTCTTCCTGCTCGTCCAATGATTCGCTGTTCCTTAAGCAATCCTTTTGCGACCATACTCTGCTTGAGCCTGTGCCCGACTTGGTTATGTTCAATCCCAGCATCGCGATAGGATGAAGTAGAAGGCTGGATTTTCATGACAACCGCTTCAAGCAGTTTCCTCTCTTTTTCGGTGATTGATGTTTTCGGTGATGGGTCTGCATGTTCCCCTCGGGCTGATTCTTGAGTTCTAGGGAGAATATTGGGTGCGGGTTTGTCCGCGGGTATGAGTTGGTTGATACGCTGTTCAAACGATTCCCTGTCAGAGAAGGAGACTCGTTTATCGAACTGTTTACGGTGCGGGAACTTGAAAAGTACTGCATCATTCCATCCACCATCCTTGACATTCAACAACCCCATGCCCAACTGTAAACGACTCACTGCAGGCAACTGGTGCTTCTCAAGGTTCAGAGTCTGCTGCACCATCCTGACCTCTTCCCCGCTGGTTGCACCGAGCACCACAAAAATGTTTGTCGTTGAGAGACTGATCGGGTCAAGGTGGGACAGATTCACGGAAGACAGGCAAACTCCGCAAGAGAATTCTCTCAAGAGACTCTGCAGTTCAGAAAAATGAGAAGTTTCATAGATGTTTTTCTTCTGGAGCTTTGACCAGAGTTGGTAGCCTTCGTCCGTGTAAATCAGGTAGCTTAGATTATCGCGGTCGGCATGTGCCCGCTGCCGGGTAAAGAGAAGATTAATGAATAGCAGGAACAGAAAGGAGATGGAGGATGTAAGCTGTTGCGCATTCATGACGAGAGAGTTCGAGAAAAGCGTCTCCCATGAAACACCTCTTCTGCAGTGGAAGGGTTCGGGGAACTGGGTTTCCAGTTGCCTGAGACGGTTCAGCAGCCCATAGATTCCGTCGGTGACTCCCATCGTTCTCCCCTTCCAGTTCAGGAAAGAGTCTAGCTGGGTTTTTACGTCATTCCAGCAAGGATACCGCTGCTCCTTAAACACCATGTCCAAGGCCCTGGTTAACAAACCTGCTTGAATTTCTCCTGAATACATTGTCTTTTTCCAGTTCTCTGCAAGGAGCGAGATAAAATCATTTATGGAGAGCCATTCAGGTTTCTGCAGCATCGGGAGCTTGGATTTTCCTGACAACAGTAGCATCTTGGGCCAGCGTTTCAGTTGGTATAACATGTCATCCTTGATATCCAGTGCCAGGATTTTCACGCCACTGGTCAGAAGCTGGTCCTGGACGTTATGCAGGATTGTGGTTTTGCCTGTTCCCACAGGTCCGGTGAAAGTCATGTTTCGGACGCACTGAAGCGGTTCAACAAACAACGGCATATTGTTCCCGACCTGGTTGCCGATATGGATGCGCCCCTTGAACGTGCCAGGCGGCGCGACAATAACCGGATATCCTGTAGGGCTTTCGAAATAATCATAGAAAGGCTTAAGCTGCTGGATGAGCCACTGCAGAGTCTTGAAATCTACTTCTTGAGGGTTTTCCTTGTCTATCGAGAGCAGCGTCCTGCATAACCGAGGATTTGAAAGATCAATCCTCCATTTTTGAAGAAATGATTCTGCCCAGGTATAGTATTGGTCAAACTGGAAACGTGTCATCTTTCCAGACTGAACAAATATCCAAGTCGTCGCATCCATGCTTGACGACGGGCATGATGAAGGCAAAAATACGTGACAGTTCCGTCAGGATTGGGCATCTCCTGGGCATGATGAAGACAAAAGTTAAGATGGCAGATCCTGCATGTACGGATGGTATGGTGCGTGCTCAAAGTACCTTCCGGACATGTTGCGCATTGGTAGAGCCTGGCTTTTTCAGGGTTCATCACCAATCTTCCGTCGCCGGTCATGATGACGGATTTCTGCTTAATGAATCTGCGGTTGCCCTGCTCGTCGAGGACAACCATGTTCTGAGTCAGGCCAATCAGTTCCTGGCTGCCGTCGGGACGGATGACAATAATGCGTTCTTCTTCCTGGTTCGAAACTGGAACAGGCAAATCTGGCATGGATTCCTCCTTGATTACAGTGGCTGTTGCGGGACTGACTCTTGAAACAGGAAAAGAAGCACAGCACCCAGACCCCAGCCAGAAAGCACAGAAAGAAAAATCTGCTGGATTTCTAACATGTCTCGGTGGATCACGCACAACAGCAGCGTGAGTGTGAAGATAAGAAGATGGTTCCATAACCTGTGCAGGACCAACGTGGCGGTCAGGGCAAGCCATATATTGTGGGAGTAAGAGAAAAATTCAATCAAATCTTTCACCACCGGGATGTCATGGTGCGAGAAGACGATGGTGATGATGGTCACGAAGATGAAAATCATGACAAAGTGCAGCACCAAGCGAAGATAAAAAAGTCTCATACATCCTCCTCATGCGGGATCATGCAAAAACTTCTTCTGACTAGATTCTCAGTTTCTGCCAGTGAAAACGGGACTCTGCACTGTTGGTTGAATTGCTGTCGTAACACGGGGTTCTGGGATAGCAGGCCGAACGGCAGGTTGGAAAGAGAAATATCAGCCCCGTTTGCGTGTAACGTTGCGATGAGCTTGCCCGGTTTGGGTTCGTGTTTCCATATCGCAGGAAGCCGGAAAAAGGACGGGCTGATTTTTTCGGTGCAGTACCGGATGGGTTCAGTCATGTCATGGTCGTTGATAATGGTGACAATGGACTGGCAGGCATATTTCCTGTGTCTGATTTTCTTTGCGGAACTACTCCACTCAATAAGTGCCCTTGAGGCAATGTAGGGATTGAGACGGGCATTGATGCCGATGGTGTTCTGTAATTTTCGGGAAAGTTCTTTTTGTTGACGGTGCGGATGCTGGGTCCACCACAACACCTGCTCATACAGTCCAGGATCGCGTGTGAGCAACATTCCCCCTTCACCCACATCCAAGGTCTTGCCAGAGGTAAAACTCACCACAAGGGCATCAGATTTGCCGCTGGCGGGTATCTCGTGAATCCTGGCCCGGAAACTCTGGGCAGCGTCTGCGAGATAGAGAACTTCATGCCTGTCCGCGATGTTTTTCAGTACATGGGTCTGGTGCGGGATTCCGAACATGTCCGCTGCCAGGATGGCCTTTGTTTTAGTAGTGATGGCTTTTTCGACAAGGCCAGACTCCATCTCAAATGTATATGGGTCAATGGGAAGCAGAACCATGGTGCATCCGGCAAAAAGAAAAGGGCTGACACTGTATCCGATATTGAGGCTGGAGGTGATAATCTCATCCCCTGGCCCTGCGTCCATTGCCATGACCAGGGATAAAAGGCCGAGGGTCGCTGAAGGCACTGCCACGGCATACGGGAATTTGTAATAGTTTTTGAACTTCTGCTCCAGTAGTTTTATTGAGCCTTCTCCTGACCAATGGGCGTTGCCGGTTGCTAACGATAACAGTTCAGATGCTGACATGGCTCAGCTCCGAAAGACGCTGGTTCAATAAGGAGTAGTTGATTTCCTTGGTTTTCTGGTCAATGACTGCACCCAGATGGGACGGAAGCGTTAATTGATGAGCGTGTGTCCAGGGGTAGTATTCAGGAGAAGTCGAAGCGTTCAATGCGAGAAGATCGCACTTTTCAATCGCTTCCCTGTGCGTGGGGTTCTGGAACATTTCTGCTGCCCTAAGAATCTGATTTTTATCGAGGCGGTTGTACAGGAACTGAATCCTGGTCATCGTCATGTTGATGTCCCTGGGTGTTGCACCTTTCAGAAAAAACGTCTCTGCTGCTTGGGTGACCCATCTCCCCCCTTGCTCTGAAAGTTCGGGATTGATTCTCCGGATTTGCTCCTTGAGAATTGCAGGGTAGTCTTCCTTGAACGGGAAAAAGTCAGGGATAACTTCAGCTCGTGAGCGCATGGCAGCAGCAATATTGTCAATGGTGTTGCTGGTGGCGATGAAGATCACCCGCCCTCGAAGAGAAGCATCTGATAAAAAGGTCAGAAGTGCGGCATGGATGGCATCGCTTGCTCCAGAGTCATGGTTGTCGTTCCTCGTCGTCGGAAAAGAATCCGCGAACTCATCCAGAAGCACCATGACCGGAGTCTGGCTGACAAGAAGATCCAGCAATTTTGTCATGGTCGCTTCAGATTCTCCGACCCATTTGCTTTTGGGACTGTCCATCCTGATGGCAGAGATGTTGGCTGTCACGGCAGCGGTAGTGATGGCATCGGTCTTTCCTGTGCCTGGGGCACCGGGGATAATGACAAAACCCGGTGTGGAGGGATTTCCCATGCTGAGACCTGTGGTGATACGGGTCAGAATCCTTGTCAGGGTTGTGATGGACGACCCCACGAGGTAGACATTCTTGACTCTGCTCGTGTCCATGAGGTAAAGTTTCCCGTCAGAGCATGCAAGAAGGTCAGCTTCTTTTTGCTTCCGTAAATCAGAAGCCGTGACGAAGGTCCCGGTTGAATGGGATGCCCTGAAAATAGTTTCAGAAGAGAGGTTCGGTGTTCCGGATGAAATGTGCGATGCCTGGTCAGGGGAAAGTCCCGACTCATATTCAGCGTTAGGGTATCTGGCCTGAAGCACGTCAAAGAATTCATGCTTTTTCTCTTTGTCAGGGTACGGCACATGGACCGCATAATAGACATTCGAGATTTCTTCATGAAGCTGTTCAGGGCTGGCTTGCAGGATGATGACATGTCCTTGCTTTCGCAGAGAGATTCCTGTGCCAAGATTTTTGTAGGTTTCCAGGACTTTCAGCGAATCTTCCATCAGGCACGAATTGTCTTGCGTCCTTGGAATCCAGTGTCCGGCATCCTTGATTAAGATGCAGAGTTTTATGGGTTGCTTTTCAGGTTGCCCGTTGTGAGAAGTGCGGAGGAGCTTATCGATTTTCGGTGTAAGGCTATGGATGACCGATGGTTCATTCTGGCTGGAGGGCAGGCCATACTGTCGGAAAGTGTACTGGACACTCTCTGCTGTTTGTCCATCATGGCCAGTAAGGTCGCACTGGAAACTAAGTTGCAAATCGCAGGTGCAGAGAATGAAACCCTGGTGAATGAGCTCTTCTCGCAAGACGGCCTCCAGGGTAAAGATCCGGTTGTTGTACGGGTGTAAATCATACAGCGGTCGCCCGCTGAGAATGATTGCATGGTGGCCCCGGGTGATCGCATGCAGGAGAGGTCCAAGGGGCATGTTCATCGGTTGCTCCGGATCTTTCCTCTTGCCCTGCGTCGGGATCTCTTATTTTTCTGTGCGATATACTCTTTTGATTCCTGGAGAACAGGAACGCTGCCCTTCGATTTTCTGTTGTCAGGACGATGGAGATTGACTCCCTGCCTGTTCAGTTCCTCATTGAACTGGTTGAGAATTTCCGTGCAGGAGTTGTCATGCACGCCAAGGACTTCGCTCTCAATTCTCGGCTGTTCGGTTTTTCCTGTGATGACATTATGAATCATGGTCTGGCCTGAAGCGTTCTCTGCAGCGATCACCACCCTCCCTTTGTTTTGCTGGATGATATGGACGGATGGGAAGCCAACAGCTTTACTTGCCTGCTCAATGGATTCCACCATTCTCTCTCTAACCAGCGACGTGTGAGACTCTGCCATGGTGGAGACTAAGGTTTCTCTGCTGTTAATCAAGTCATCCAACGTTCCTGACCGGAGAACTTGATGGATTTGATTGTTGACTTGTGAAAGGTCCCTTTCCTGGACACAGAAAGAAGAAAGATGATCCAAAATAGTTGCTTTGGATAAGGTTAAATCGTCTTCTTTTCTGATTTCTCCGAACGCGCTTTTTAGAAGTTCGTTCGTGGGTTTAAGTTGGGTGGATGCTGCGCAGTTCTTAAAAAAACATGAATTGAAGGCATCGATTTTTTTCCGCTGCCTATTCAGTGCCTTCATTGCCTTGAGGGTTCCTGTACCGATGCAGTACACAGCTTTCCCGGCAATATCAGCGCAACCGGAAATCACATCGATAGAGATGACTTTGTTATGACTTAATTCGCTCATGGTCTCTCCTTTCTACAGCTCGTAATCGTCCCGAGAATTGGGGACGGGTTGCATATCATCCGTGGAAGGCAAAGGGGTTTCATTGATAGGTGTATTTGCTTCTTGCGTGGGAGGCCAGGTATCGTTGAATTGCTTAAACGGACTGGGAGGAGGTGATCCTGCAGGGTGTGTCAACTCATGCGGGGCTTGAATTTCTTTAGGTGCTGGAAGGGGGTTGGTTGTGGGATTCACTGACGGTGAAGGCTGGGAGGTAGATAGTACATCCAGCTCTGCGCGAACAATCGAGTCGAATTCAAGGTCGTAGGGTTCATACGCTTTGTCGTATTCCGTTTTAACGGTCAAGAAACTGGAGTGGTGATGAGATAACAGGTGGGTTAACCGGTAGAGTAAGTCTTTGGCTCTTTGCTGTTTTCGACGCTGCCAAAAGGATTGGATGGTGTTGAAGAGCAGGGTCAAGTGGGAAGAGGCAAAGAGGATGAGGAAATGGGTTACGATCGTGAATAAAACTAAGAAAATCAGCAGGTACTGATTGATGGCATGCATTGAGGTATGCTCTGCCTCCATCGCAGCGAACAGGGTCAGCCCTGCAACCATATGGGAGCTCAAGGGAAGAATCGAGAAAAGCTTCCATCCGATTCTCCTGGGAAGAGCCATGCGAGAAAAACTGAATGGCCGTGGCTCGATATCGTCGAGGGGGTCAAGCTCTGTACCTTCCGAGATATTCTCATGAGAAATATCAGCATCAGAAACGGTTTTGTTGATTTTAAATCCGATAATCAGCTCGTTGATAAGAGGTATGAAAGGAATGATTATGGTGGCGTACAGAGCTAACTTTGGATTGCCGGATAGGCCCACGATCCAGGAGATGATCCCAGAGAAGAGAAACAGGTCCTGGGCATACGCGATAGGGATTACGCACAGAAAAAGGATACTGAGCATCACAAGAGTAAGAGGCGGGGTAGGAAGCGACGTTTCCGGATGATGCTGATTGTTTATTTTAATCTTGAGTGCCTGGAGCTTATAGGCTATGCTTTTTATGCGGTCATGGTGGAACCGTAACTTTCTACGGTACTTCCACTTGGTTTTCTGGCTCATGGTTTTCTCCTTTCCATTTTTGAGTAATCGCGGTGATGGCAGAATCGATTGATTCAAAGACAAGGATTCGGTCCCGGTATGGCTCAAGAATTCCAAGGGAGCCGTTGGCGCTTACGACGTAAATAATTACATTCCCTGGAAATTTCATTGTGTAAGTTTTCTTCGAATTATCCTGGAAATCAGAGATAAGAAGGAGGAAAATTTTTGCTTGAGGCTGTTCAGCAAAATAAATTTCTGCTCGTCGGAGGGTATCGGTGACATAGCTGTGCTTGGCTTGGATTTTTAGAAGGCCGTTCACTTCTTCTTTGAATTTTTGAATCCGAGGTTTCATTTGAGTTCCGTAGTTGGCGTATTCCTTGTTGTATTCGTCGAGCTGGTGTTTTCGTTGGGAAGTTTCTTCTAACCGTGCGAATACATTTCCAGTGATGGCTTGGTTCGGAACATTACTCACAGGCGGGGAACATACCAGGCGGAGAAATGTGGGCGGGACTTGTTCGGTGATGATGCCAAACCCGAGTTCTCCACCATTCGCAAGCATCATGTCAATCAAAGGCTGGATTTGGGTGAGTTGTACTCGGCTTATACCCTGTCCCTTGATGCTGCCAGAAACATCCTGCACCAGAAGCACCCTCACCTTATTCTTATGGCCCTGAAGTGATGAGGTTGGCTCAGAAGGTGGTATGTCTGGAGGATGACAAGAAATCGAAATGAATAAAAGAAGTAAGATGAGAATTGCTCGTTTCATAAGTGACTCCTTTATTGAGGTTTGTAAGTGAACCGACCAGCGTTGGGAATAACCGGATGCAATGGGTGTACAGAGCTCCTGAAATTGAATTTTTTTGGATTGGCATCTAGGGCTGCCGGGGAAAATGCTCGGCGATCCTGGGCGCGCAACGGAGGTTGCGCAGCGTTACCGTAAATTGCGACCAAGAGAATGAGCCAGATGAGCAACATTGTCTTCAAGATAGATACTGGTTGGAATGATTTGCACCAAATTCCCTGAATGATGTTCTTGGCTCCACTACGAAATTTCCTCGATAGAATAAGCATGTACGCTCCAAAATGATTATTTTCATTTTCAGCGTAACCTATGGAAACGTTCAGTAAAATAGAATTTTATTCTGAATAAAAAGGAAGATTGAGGAACTCAGATTCATCGGAACCTAAATGTCGCTTTTACGTCTTTGAATTCATTGAATGCACCATCCTGAATGAGAGATTCAACTAATTCAACAAGAGGCTTCTGGTATGTTTTACCTTTATCTAAGTGCAGAATCGTGGTAACAGTAATATCATAAATATTCTGACTCGGAATGTACTCCCATGGTCCCCATGGTTGAAAAGAAGGGAGATAATTTTCAGGTGCCAACCCCCAATACGTCCATGGCTCATTCTCTGGATTTTGAAGAATAGAATTTCCTATGTGAGCTGAAAGTCCACTCGCTAAATAGGGGGCGAGTTTATACTTAACAATTCCATAATAGAGATAAATTGGTTCCCGATTTGCTGGGCTTAACTTATTAAATAAATCCTCATCTATCATAGGCTTTATCTGAATTATAAAATCGATACTTTTCGGAGAATCTTGTACTTGGTATAAACAGTCAGCCTCGCCAAAGCGCCCATTATCTTCATTAGGAAGGACGCCAATAGTAAGTGAGTTGATTTGCACAGAACCATGTCTTTTGTGCCCCCTGATTTGGCATTCCTTCAGGGTGCGTTCCTTGTATTGCCTGGGAACTGTAAATTCATTTGTGACCGACTTGGCCCTCTTGATTTTTGTTTCATATATCGCTACCATGCCACTTAGGAGTTGTGACATGATTTACATGTGTTTCGGGTGTTTTTATAAATGGATGTAATGGAGCTTGATGATTTTTGGACGTATATTCTCAGATACTGGTTCGTCGCAATTTCTCCAGAGGTTAGGGCTGATATTAGCAAAGAATTAGGAAAACCATGCAAAAATAAGCCGTATGCAGCTACCGTGCATCTGCTGAACTATAAGTCTGATGCAGATATTCACATAGATGAATACCCGGGGGCGGGCAAACATGCAGGATATCTTTGCGATCATAGAGCCGTATGGTTCAATACACGCAATATGTTTGACGTATTCCCTCTCTTAAGCCCGCACAGCAGAGATATTCTGCGCGTCTTTTTTCATACTTCCAGACCATTTTACAAAATGACTGTTTCGTTTCCAGTCATTAAGAAATTTACAAGTTGGGTAAAGGGAAAACACGAATGGGATGTTTTAAGTGCAATTAGCGCATTTCTAAAAGCATACCGAAGTACGAAAAATTATGATCATAAAATTGACAGCAAGATACGAGACCTTAAATTGCACAATGGTGCTCCCTTCCAATACATGGGCTGTGTGATTATCGGCTACACACCGGGGGAGGGAGTTAGATGGATAGGAATACGACCGCTGGAAAAAATACAAAAATTACGAGATGGAGACACTACAAGCAGAAGAGAATTATTGCTGCAGGATAATTATTGTACATGTGAGCATGATTCTTTCGGACCCAATATCTCGAAAGTGAAGCAACCGACAACAACCGTAATTTTAGACCCTGATATAGGCATGAATGTATCTGACGAATATATAATCGAGCAGTTTCCTGAAACCCAATTGAATACATGGTGGAATCTTCTGAGCAATAAAGATAAAGCCCAGTTTAAGGCTATGTACCATAAGAAATCAATTCAAGACTTCTATCAGGAATTTATTTATTCAGCCTGTCGGGCAACAGGAATGGTGAAAATCGCTCCCACTCCTGGACCAAGCGCAGAAAAATGGCTTACAGATGAGAGTATTAAAGCAGCAGGGTACTTTGGAAGAATTGAATCATATGCTGGTCGCTTAGCATTCACTATTGTACCTGACTCTAACAGTGAAATTGAGGCAATCGATAACGTCAGCAAGTCCCTAACGGTTTTTATTGAGAAAGGGCAAATATTCAATCCTGAATGGCTAATTATTTGTTCGAATCTTGAATACAAAACAATGAATAGTTTATTAGTCGATGGTAGACAACATCTCCTTCCATTTTCCCAAAAGGGTATTCTCATATTGTGCAAGGACTCTATAGATATTCTGCTTTCCATCCAGTAAGTTGATATTTCTTCATTTTCGATCTCTATAAGTGCTCTCAACTCCCATTTTCGTTTGATGGTTCGAATATCCGTTTCAGAGCATCATCGCCTGTAACCAGGATTAATATTAGAGAGAATGCGAGAAGAACTTAACCACTTAATGCGGTATTCACTCATTTCGTTTACAATGGGGCTATGAAACATCAAAAAAGGTTAAGGCCAGAACCATCTCAACAAGAATGGAATAAGCTTTTTTCTGCAGCAAAACTCTTCTATGAACAGCGTCCTTGGGAAAGAATGAATGATGTTGACATGTTCGCAGTGTGTTGCCCTGAATCTGGCGAGATAGGATATTGCAGTGTATTGGGTAAAGCTGTTGGTGAAATCGGGTTTCATGTCTATCCAGGTGAAGATGGATTGCGCAGTTGTATAAAATTATTAGAAGCTCCTGAAGATTTTGACGGGTTTCAAATGTATCTTTCAATGAACACTATTTCTTTGTTTTATGATGATTTGGAAGAATGCCCATCTTCTTATCGAAAATTTATGAAAAGCATCCCTGTAAAGTTCGAGAACCATATCGTGCCCTTTTTTGTTAGGTATTTTCCAAAATATGCATCTTGGTCCTTATCTTCAGAAGAAGCACGGTTTATGACTGTCTGTTTAGAGCAAGCATTAGAAGTTGACAAGCTGGTGCAGGAAGCTGGAAGCAAAATATTGTTGGAGAAGGAAGATGCGTTTCTTATTCGATATTCAATTGAAGATAACAAAACCCAAATTTGGAAAACTGGATACGTGATTGGCCCTGAGCCAAAACCTGTTTTACCTCAATGGATTCTCCCAAGTGATGAAAGGATCAAGGAGGTCAAAAAGAGAGTTAAGTTAAACAGAAATGCCGCATGGGAATTGGATGTGATCTATTTGGATTATGTTGAAGCTCCGGCTAATGAAAGACCATACTTTCCAGTAGTAGTGTTGCTAGTAGATGCAAAGGGCAAGATAATTGAAGCTTGTTTGGTTCATCCTGATGATGTAAAGATTCTTTTCCTTGAGATTCTTCTTTCGGCGATGGAAAAAGAAAAAATTAGACCTGGGAAAATCCTCATTCGCAATGATGAACTTATGCTTGCCTTGGTGCAAGTATACAAAGGGCTTGGGATTAAGCTTGGTATCGAGGATGAGTTGAATCAAGTACCCCGTGCGATGCGAATGCTTAAGGAAAGGATAGCTGAACGAGAGGAAGATGGAGACTTGATTTTGCATTAGATCTTATACTTGACAGCCATTAATTTCTGTGGCAGATTATATTTACTGGCAGATTTGTGAATTTATGTAAGTACAACTTACATGGCCGAAGGCTTTGAAACATTTAAAAATATTCTGCCTTTGTTATTTAATATATCTATTGGGCCATTAAGCTATATGCAAAAATATTTTTATTGTTCCTCTTGACAAGAAACATATTTATATGTATTCTCAAACAAAGTAGCCCAAATTAGGGGGTAGATATGAATAAATTCTTTATTGCTTGCTTGTATATGATTTTTTCATTCACTGTATTTTCCTTTGCTGGAAATTATGTAAAAATAGATATTTCTGCTAGTGTAGTAGATAAAACAACAGTGCAGGTAAATTATGATGTGACAATAAATGGTAATTTAAACTCTGATAATGTAAATCTGAGACTGAAAAGTGTTGATATAGAAGGCAACACCTATGAAGTAGATCTTCCTACTCTGACTGATAGTGTGATGGTACCTATAACATATATAGGACCCAGAGTGATTAATATTATTGCTAATGAGGTGAAAGATGATACTTCCTTAGGGAGCAGTGGGGATGTTTATGTGAAAAGCGATAGTGAGGGATTGATAATATTATCATATGAAGAATTTAGATCTTACACTAAAGTATTTGTAGAAAATGAGTATAAAACGAGTGTAAATGCAAGAGCATTACAATATTTAGATAATGCTGATAAGTATAATGAAATAATCACTGTTTCGGATTGGGAAGGTGATGAATTAAAAATTCCTATTATAGATTCTCGTGGGAACAAGATGATGTTTACGCATGGGTCTAGATTCAATAAAGCGTTATTGGAAATTGCAAAGAGCAATCCTAAGTATGCCGATAACGTGCAATATTATTCTGTCCCTGCAGATATATCAAATATATATTATACGATTTTGGAGTCAGATGAAGAAGATGATATTGGTTATAGTTTACGAGATCTTCCAGTATTTAAGGTCAATTATTTGGCTCTTGTTCATTTCTCTGCGCAAACAGTTCCATTGCCTTATATAACGGGATATGGTAACTGCGCCAACATGCAGATGGAAATAAAGTCGGAATGTTGGGTCGCTGGAAATATGCTTGGTACATGTTCTCAATATACGACAGTTAATGAAAATGGAGTTTCACCAAATTTCGAGATGTGGTATGCAAAGGAAGGTGTTCATGCTTTTACTCCTTTTCGCACAGTCATAGCCTTTGCAAACAACTCATTGCTAAATATAAAAATGGGCCAATGTACAGACCAGCATCTGCAAATAGGCTGCCCAAATGCTTACCCAGTTTTTCAGGATAATCCTGGTGATAATGAAGCCGCTCTTATAGAAGGGGGATGTCCTTGGGGATTCTTCAAAGGGGAAATATGGAATCACTACGACGGTCCTCTAGATCCACCAGGACCTACTCGTGAGTGGACTGTACAAGCTAATTATTGGTATGATAATTTCGACACATATGCAAATCCTTCGTTCTGCACAGTCTTTCCGACTTTAGTAAATACTCGCAGCCATTGGTATAATCAGGAGTATTTTACCTATAATGAATACAGGGCCTGTAATTTTTCACAAGGCCTATTATTTTGGCCGGATTGTGGAACTGACACAAAAAAAATCACCTTCCACTCTGCTAATAATTCACAATATTCTATAAGCTTTAAACCTTGGATGATAGCACATGAGGCTGGCCATTTTTTTCATTATAATTTGCAAAACTATTGGCAATCGCCTGATTTGCTTCACACCGAAGAGGATTTGTGCGTTGATACATTTAGCTTATGGATGGATTATAGCGAAGGATTTGCAGAGTATTTTGCAACAGAAACCGTTGGTTATACTGATCCGATTCTCGAAGAATTCCACATGGATGGTAATGAATTTTACTCGGATTGTACGCCTTCTTATAACCAAACGGAGGGAATCATTGCAACATTTCTTGCAGATTTGTTTGATAATGTGAATCATCCTTCTTATGATTTAGGTGTTGATACCTTTGGTATAGTTCATCCTCCATCTGCTATTTATGACTGGGCTAACATGTCGTGTCAAAATATTTCTTGTTTTATAAATATCGGGAAGCAGACTGGAAAACCTTTTGATGAGCATGAAAATGAAATCTGTGCAATTCAATGTATTCATGGATTGGACGATGCTGCAGGGCTAAGTCCAGCTTGTTCATGCAATGTCAACTGCGAATGTACATCGCAATAAAGTTGAAAATATTAATACTCACGATGTTTTTATCCATTCCTTCCTATGGAATGTTAACGGATACTGTTGCACGTGGCGGTTATTTGTATGTTGTTTATACAGATCACCTAGACACATACGATTTAACAGATACCTACCGTAAATTAATAGGAAGCATACAATATGAAGAGAGTATACTCCCTATTAATGCAGATATAGATAATAATAGAATATTTGTATACTATTATTATGATGAGGATAATAATGGTATACGAATATATGACATGCAATATCCGCATACCCCTAGTCTAATAAAGGAAATAAGTATTCCCAATAGCTTAATACAGGGTGGATATTTATCGAGTTGGGAGAATGTGATTGGACAACGAGGTCAATTTCTTGCATTTGGGAATTATTTATTATTTGTTTCTTCTACATCATTAGATACAGATAGTGATTCTTATGCCTATAAGCCGTACCGTTATAATATATCGACAGACGAATTATATCAATACACTTTTAATCATACGCTCTCAGTAACTACTGATTGTGATCCTATGGCAGAAGATGACATTTTATATTACGATACATTTTTTGTCACTGATGGCGATTATTTTACGATCTCACGTGAAAGTTCAATATTTACCACGAATAGAACTGAGATGTTATACAATAATCCATGCTTTATGTACCAGGGATACTCTCATGTTAAATATGGTTTCGCTACTGGACCTTACGCAACGATAGAACATAAAATTCTTGCACATTGGACTGGGATTGAGGAACCGGGAAATTTTCTCGGAAGTGGAGTAGTTATTGTAGACACATGGCATTATCCAGGATTATGGTCTTTCTTTTTTAGTGACTTTTTATGTACTTACGCGGATAAACACTCTGGAAATATAGGCGAGATAAACAACAGTAATAGTCAGTATGATGTCCAGGGTATTATCGTTCATAACGGAGAAATTTACCTGTCATCCTACTACACACGCTCCATTGCACACACATACTATTATCAGGATTGGGGAACTAGCATGAGCTGTCAGGACTACTGGAATTTCTATGATCTCCCAGAGACGGGCAGACCCTATGGGATTGCTGCAGCCAATGCGACACTCTATGTGGCGGGTAAGGATAAGCTGTATGAATTTCCTTTGGCGAAACCGGATGAAGAGTTACCTGTCGGGGATGTTTACTCTGCTAATAAAGACGACACGACCTTCACTGTAAGTGGCTGGGCTGGAGATTCCGAGGGGATTAAACAGATAACCGTACGCTTGGATAACGTTTATCAGTTTGTCGTAGACCGGATTTCGAATTGCAGGTTTGAACCGCCATGCCAAGGTCACTGCCTTCCTATTGATCGATGTACAGACTGGATTCTGCAAATTCCATTACAGAATATCCTACCGGGTTCTTACACCATGAAAGTGATTGCCGAGGATATGGATGGAGATTTTTCTGTGATTCATGAGCAGGTGATTGATATTCACGGTGGTCAGCTATTAAATATGAATGAGGGTGTGGGTATAAAACCTGGCTATGGGCTAAAGAAGTGACATATTGTAAAGAATGATTTGATTATTCTTACTTATTAGCCTTTTCGAGAGGAGAGAAGTCCAGAACCATAAACAATATGATCGCCCAAGCCTATGTCATAGCAGATAAATTGGATTTTAACTTATATACATAAAACAGCGAGGACCCATTATGTATGTGTACCTTCCGTGATGTAATCGACACAACTTTAGAAGCTATTTTTCCATGGAGATGGAATAAATACGCTTCCATGGAAACCGCATCTTGGAAATGTAATCTTGGGTACCGTACTGCACTTGAGCTCATTGGGAGCAAAGTTAATAACAATGGGCAAAGCGAATTAAAACGGGGAATAAAAAAGATAGTTGACAAGTGTAATAACATGCCCAATAAATCGTTTTCAAATATATCCATAACAGAAGTGAAGCGCATAATAGAGTCTGAAAATAGGGGAAAGAGAATCTACATAAGAATGCCTTTTAGGGCACCCATTATTTTGGCCTGTATATTAAGCGAAGTAGACCCCTTGATCCATGAAAGATTTTCAGTAGAAAAAGAATTATTATTACGTTATGACTCCATGAGTGAGGATACTCTTAGGAAAGTAGAAGTACTTATATGGAAGTATCTTTATTATTTTCATTATATTTCCAATAAATTTGATGACCCAAGATTCAGAGTCCTCATGAATGAATTGGAGGATTTGGAATGATTCCCCTAGAAGAAAATCACCTAGATGCTTATAAGATTACGTGGCTAAGCTATATAATATCAGATAATTTAAGAAAACATGAAGAGCACAAAATAAATAGAGATAAATCAGAGCCTCTAAACAAGTCTTCATCAGCTATATTTTCTGCTGGCATAGCGATAATAATAGCATTATACAGGGATTTGGGTATATTAGCACTATCCTGGACTCTGCTAATATATGTTGTATGTTTCTTCGCCATGTATAAAATAACTCCAATAATTATTTCTATTTTATCCGAGAGAATAAAGAAATATTTCCCACTAACATATCGCAGGAAAAAGGATCTCGCAGAAGCCATACAAGTAAAGGATGATATGACAATACATACAACAAACAGATTGTATCTTGCCAAGAGCCTATTATTGAATATTAATAAATGTAATATAGTAAAGTATGATCTTATAAAATTTTACGATGTTATTGACATTATGGAAGAAGTTTTAGATATAATACGCAATTATATAAATAACTATATATCGTATGGAGATGAACATGGTTTCAGGAAGGGAAGAATTATCGCAGTAATTAATGTGTGTAAGGATATTATTAACGATATTAACGATATTAACGATATAGTCAATAAGAACAATAATTATTCAAAAGGTGATGTTGAGAATTTAAAGAAATTATTGTTAAGCATTGAAGTGGAAATCGATCATATTCCTAGACCAGTAAAATTCATGAAATAAATGAATTGGGTGAGTTTAAAGAAATTTTTCAGTGGCGAGGTAATGGTTTCTCACCTCCTTAATATATTTCGGGTTTCGCAAACGTGCACATAAGTTTTTCCCTGCTTCGCTGGTCCGGTTTACACCTCAAAAACATATTGGCAAGTTTGCTCGCTTCCCGGGACTATTAACCAGGAGGTGAAACAAACAATGAAATCAAAAGAAAAACTAATATTGAGTTACCTTCGCAGAAATGCAAGGGAAACTTTGACATCGTTAAGCAAATTGACTGGTTTTCCAGTCAGCACATTGCATGACAAAGTGAAAAAGTACAAAAGCAATACAATTTGCAGGTACACAGTATTGTTCAACGAGAAAATACTGGGCTATGAGATTAAGGTGCATGTACTCATTAAATCCCTATCGCCCCGAAGAGAAGAACTGATTGATTACTTGAAGTGCCATCCCAATGTCAACCGGCTTGCCAGGATAAATAACGGTTTCAACTTATTCATGGAACTGATATTTGCTTCTATTCAGGAAGTCGAGGATTTTCTGGAAGAGATGTCTGGCAGGTTTCACATTTCAGAGAAAAAAGTCTACTGGCTAGTGGACGAAATCCTGAGAGAAAACTTTTTCAGCGACCCTGAAATTGCAAAGGCATGCATACTTCAGCAGGAAATGAGAGAGGCGATGTGAGATGATTAAGAAAACCTCTCAATCGCTTATCAATAGGACGCAACATTACTGTAAGCATTGCTGCAAGAGACTGCCAGATTATCACGATGTTGAGCTTTGCTTGAAATGTGAAGAGTTGATTCTGGATGTGATTCTGGAATCAGTTGATGAATAATTCTTGTTTTTTTCTTTTTTTAATGGGCGAGCGTAAATTCATGGCATGAATTCACACCACGCCTTAATATTCAAAGAGTGCCAGCTATATTGCAGAACGTATAAGAGCAAGCCAACAGTACCCATTGTCTTTTCCAGCGGTACTTTAATGTTGTATGATGTCTTGATGATGAAGGGATTTACTCTTGAAACCGAAACTCTTCAATCAGCTTTAGAGGGTAATACCAAGGCTCAACTGGATTTGTATTCGAGAATCCGTTCTTTTTCTATTCATATATGCATGAAACATTATCGTTTGACCTTGCACGACTCGGAGGAGGTCTGCCAGAAAGTCGCCTCTTCTTTCTTCCGAAACCTCGGATACATCGAGCGTCCAGATTCCTGGCTCTACGCCGCTATCAAACGACAATCCCT